>VOFK01000203.1_pt1 | contig 54001 bp, 72 predicted proteins | sample 5384121 | NCBI WGS metagenome assembly VOFK01 (sample SAMN12384730, study PRJNA508395) | human gut metagenome | isolation source: healthy gut J | host: Homo sapiens | reverse complement strand
GTCGGTGCGCACCGGGCCGTAACCGGGATCAGACGGCTCCCCCGCCTGCGCTGCCGCCGCTAGACCGGCAGCGCCAGCGCAGCGCCAGCACTGCCACCGCAGCACCGCCGGGCCATTGTGGCAAAACTCATTCACTTTCATCTTCATCTTGCACCGGGCACAGCTGCCCCAGCAGCACCACCCGGCCATTGGTTTCGGCCCCGGCGCAGGTGGACCGCCGCCGCCCTGTCCCCTGCCGCCGCGCCAATGTCCCGCCACTGCACCCGCGTTCTGCCGCCGCGTAGTCCAGCAGGGTCTGTACGCTGTCGGTATACCGCTCCCGTAAAGCGGACACCGGGTCATAGGCGTCCGCCTCCAGGCAGCAAACAGCTCCAGCGTATACACCGCGCCGGGCACAACCACGCTGGCGTCAGGGTGGGCGTCAAAGTAGGCGGCATCGGTAAATTTCGATACATCGCCGAACATTGCGCCGTTTTCCATGTGGTGGGCGTAGAAAATGCTGTAGGCATCGGTTAAATCCGGCGCGTTGCGGCTGTCGAGAAAGACTGCCCCCGGACAGCGAGAACGCACCGTAGACGTCCCGGTTGATGTAGTCCATATTCGTGGCGCCCTGCACAACGGGTCGATGTGGTGCCATCCACTGTCAGCCAGCTGCGCACATCGGGAAGTTCACGCCTGCGCTCCGTTAAGGTCGGGCGGCGGAAAGGACGGCGGGCTTATAGCGCAGCGCTCTGCGCCTGCAAACGCCCTGCTGACGGCGGCATCCTGCCAGAGGGCCAGCCCCGCAAAGCGTCAGCAGCCCAGCATCAGCACCGCCGCCAGCGCACTGACAACGGCACTGCCCGCCCTGGCCAGCCGGGCTCACCGGTCGCGTGGCGCGCTTGCGGAAGAACACGCCCTGCTGCCCGCGGCCAGCGCCAGCATGGCACCGTAGGGTGACATCCAGCAGCAGGCCGGTGGGTGGGTGGCGGCATTGCGGGTGTTGGTCACGGTCAGGGCGGTGTCGGCGGCGGGCATTGTCTGCTGGTCAAGGGGCCTTCCCTCGCCCAGCGATGCAGCGGCATCCGTCCATGCGGTGGTGTAGTTGGCGGCATCGGTGCCGCTCTCGGTGATGGTATAGGTTGTGCCCGCGGGCAGGCCGGTGACCTCAATCACCTCGCCGCCCTTGATGGTCTCGGTAATGTCGGCCTTGCCGTCCACAAATTTCAGCACCGCGCTGTTTGCCAGCGTTTCGCCCGCCTTGCCGGTTTTGACCGTGACTGAGGCCATATGCGCGGTCTCGTCCGGGTCGTCAAAGTGGAGGGTGAAGGCGAACTCGTCCCCATAGTCGGCAAAGTTGCCTGCCAGCTGCTTGGTCACGGTCAGGCCGTAGGTGGTGTAGACGTTCTCAATCTCGTGCACCTTATCGCCGCCCGCCTGCGGGGCCAGGACGGCATAGTCAATCTTCAGCTCGGTGTTCTCGGGTCGGAGGGGTTGGCGTTGCTGACCACCCGCACCTTGAGCAGATGAACCGGCGCGGTGGACAGACCCGTAATGCCGTGGTCCTGCTCGGTCAGGCGGTAGTAGTAGACGCCCGGCGTGGTGAATTTGGTCAGGTCAAAGTCCACGGTAACGTCACCGTCCGCGTTGGCAACGCCGGTATCGTCCACCGTAAAGGCCGCCGTGACCGTGCCGGTTTTAATCTGGTCAGCCGTGCCCAGCTGGGCGCCGTCCTCCGGCGTTGGCGGCAAGTCACCCTGCTGCGCGGGGCTGACGGCAAAGGCAATGCTGCCCTGTATGCCGCCCGCGCCGGGGGCATTTTCCAGGCTGATGCCCTTTTAAAGGTAATGCTGGCATCGGTGACCGGCAGCACGGCGGGCTCGACCTCTGCGGCGAGGGCCGTGGCGGACACAGCGCCGGTGAGCAGCGCAGCGGTAAGTACAGCAGAAAGTCTGATTGCGTTCATAAGGGTGGCTCCTCTCAGATGTGTGGGTAAAATCGTCCATGGGTATCGTGTCAAATGCCGTTTCTCCGCATGATCGCGATGACCCGGCCCTGTATCTCCCCGGTTTGCACCGGGCCGAACCACCGGCTGTCGCGGGCACCGGCGCGGGCATCGCAGAGGATGAAATATTCCCCCTCCGCCAGCGTCAGCGGGTAGGCAGGGCCGTCCTCATAGGGCGGGGTCGGCTCGTAGATATCGGGCTCGACCACAACACTGCCGTTGATGACAAGACTGTTTGCCGCCGTCACCTCCACGGTGTCGCCGCCGCGTGCGGCCACACGGCCGGTGTACCGCCGCCCATCCTTGTCGAGCACGACAACCTCCCCGGCTGTATAGCCGCGTGGGAGCCGGTAAAAGAGCAGCAGGTCCCCCGGCTTGATGTGGGGGTGCATGGTATCGTCCGGCTGCAGCGCCAGCCCGAACACCACACCGAACAGCAGCACCAGCAGCACGGCCAGCGCCCCGGCGCGGAACAGAAACTCGCGGATATCCGCCAGCGCGGCGCGGCGGCTTGTCTCGGTCACGGCGTACGCCTCCTTCTGCGGTAGGTCAGCGCCAGGCAGGCCAGCGCGGCCAGCACCAGCCAGCCGGGCGCACGGTCAACGTGCAGGCCGGTGGGCGGCACGCCATCCTTGTTGTTGACTACGGTCAGCGCGGTATTTTCAGCGCCCATCGTGCCCGCATAGCTTGTGCCAAGGGTCACCGCATTGCCGTCATCAATGCTTGTCTCATAATCCGCCAGCGCTGCTTCCGTTACCGCCACGCGCTGGCCGGGCCGCAGGCGACCGATGGTCACACTGCCCCGGTGGGGTATTGTAAAGCCCTCGGCTGTCAGCGCCGCGCCGCCGGAGACGGTCACACTTTCACTTGCCTGCGTCACAGGCACATCGTCCACCGTGGCCGTAAAGGCAAAGCCGCGGCGGGTATCGCCCATGCCGCCGGTCACTCGCTTGGTCACGGTCAGCGTCAGGAAGGGTGCATAGGTGTTGGTAATAACGGCCTCGCCCACGCCGCCGGACGGCACCTGTACCGCGGCAGAGGCTTCTGCGGTGGTGCAGTAGTAGCTTTCCAGATCCGGGTGGGCAGTTTCGGTCACGGTGTAGCGGCCCACCGGCACGCCGCTTACGGTCACGCTCTGCACGCCGGGCATGGCAATCTCCAGCACGCCCGGGGCAGTCAGTTCCCGCGTCTCGACCGTGCCGCTGTCATAGGTCAGCGTGTAGCGGCCCACCGGCAGGCTGTCCACCGCAAAGACGTTCGTCACGGCATTGGCCTCGGTGCGTAGGGTTTCATCGGTCACCGCCTTTGTAATGCGCAGGCTGCCGGTCTGGCGGGCGTAGGTATTTTCAAAGGCTGCCACGGTTTCCGCCGTGGTGTTCAGCGTAAGGTCGGCCAGCTGCGGCGTGCTGCCCGCCGTCTGCCAGTCCTCGCCGTTCAGGGCGGTGCGGCTGCCCAGATAGAGCAGCCCCGCCGGGGCGGCGTGGGCGGTTTCGGTCACGGTGTAGCGCTCGGTGCGGCCGGTGCTGTCGGAGAGGGGCAGATGCAGCACAAGGGTGCGCTCGGCACCGGTGCTGCCCTGCGCCATGGCGTCACCGCGCACGGTGGCCACGGCTGTGCCCGCGCCGTTGGTCACGGTGAACTCCACCAGCGGCCAGATGGCGGCACGCTCGGCGTCTGTCAGGGTGCCGTCCAGCTGTTTGGTCAGCCGCAGGGCGGCTTCATCGGGCTGCAGCGGGGCGGGCTGGGTGCTGAACCAGACATCGTCCAGCAGGTTGCCCTCGCACTTATCGCCGCCCGCCGTGGACACCGCCAGAAAGAAGAACCGGCTGACATACTGCCCCGCGGGCACGGTGTAGGTGCCGCCATGGACAGCCCACGCGGTGTTGCCGTCGGTCAGGATGCCGTTGCCGCTGCCCTCCTTGACGATGTACTCGCTGATGGTGTGGCTTTCGCCGTCCACCGTCACGGTTCTGTTCAGCGCCGCGGCCACATTGCCGCCTGCGCAGCCGGAAAGCTCCTGCGTAATGGCATCCGCCACCGCAACAGGCGCAATCAGCAGCACCATGCTGTCCGCCCCGGTGCGGCCCCGGTGGGACAGCGACCAGTAGAGCGTGGCACCCGGCACGGTCAGCACATCCTGATACAAAGCGCCGTAGGCCTCGCAGTTCAGCTCGGCAAACTGGTTGCCGCCGTGGGCGCTTTCGGCATGGTAGCAGACCGTGGGGTCATTGGCATCGGTGCTCTGCCGGCCGTTGATGGTATCGGTGTAGGCCCGGCGCGTGCCGTCCACAACTTCAATGTAGCGGCCATCGACCTTGGTGTTCCAGTGGGGTGCCGTGCCGGTGGTGCGCCAGACAATGCCCGCATCGGTGGCGGCGTCCGGCGTCTGGATAAAGTGGGAGCGCTTCTGCGCGTTGGGGTAGCTGAGCAGGCCGCTGTTGCCTGCCACGGCGGGTGTTTCAAAGCCGCCGTTCTGCAGCTGGATGTAATAGGGCACCTGTGCGGCGGCGGAGGTCAGCGCGGTATCGCCGGTGACCTCGACCCGGTACCACAAGCGCTCGGTGTCGCCGGGCTTGGCCGCCAGCGAGTCCAGCGCGGCGTTGAGCCGCTGCTCACTGCCGGGGGTAATGTTCCACCCATTGCCCGAGCACTGCTGCGGCGTGACCGCCTCCCAGCTCTGGCCGTCCCGGCTGCGGTACCATGTGTAGGTCAGGCCGGGCTGACGCGCATCACTGCCGTTGACCACGGCGGTAAAGCAGCCATCGGCGCTGATGGTGTCGCGCAGCTCCACGCTTTCCACGGTGACAGCCGCGGCGGGCGCAGCCTGCAGCGCAGGCGCGTGGTCCGGGGCGGCGGTCTCCGGGGTTTCTGTCGGCGCAGGGGCCTGCGTCGGGGTCGGTTCTGTCGGCTCCGGGGACGCCACAGGCTCCGGCGGCAGGGTTGCCGCGGGGGTCTGCTCCGGGGCTTCTTCTGCTATTTCGGGTGGCAATTTGGGCGGGGTTTCGGTCGGCGCGGCGGTCGGCTCCGCAGGTGCAGCCGTGGGCTTTGTGGTCGGCTCCGGTGTGGCTTCCTCCGCCGGGGCCGCGGTGGGCTGCAGCTCAGCCGTCGGCAACGGGACGGGTTCCGGCGCAGGGGTCGGCGCGGCGGGCTCGTCCACCGCCGGGGCGGGTATTGCCTCCCCAGACGGCGCGGGCGGGTCGGGGTCTGCCGGTTCCACCGCGGCGGGCGGTTCGGTCAGTGCAGGTGGCTCGTCCGCAAAGACCGCGCTGGCCATGCTTGCCGCCATACAGCAGGCCAGCAGCACAGCCAACAGACGTTTTTTCATAGGCTGTTTCCTCCTCTCAGGTTGTCAATTCCCGGGCTCGCTTCGGAGTATACCGCCCCGCCCCCCGCAGAAACCGTCGAGGGCTGCTTTTAGCCAAAAGGTTACACGAAGAAGCAGGACAAGCCATAAAACGGCGGTGCCGCAAGGCCGGTGGGATTCCTGCCCCGCAAATGCCGTTTGCGGGTACCATTACGGAACAATCACCCCCACGCCTTCTTCACACCCTCCACCTCGGCGGCGGACAGGCCGGGAGCATCGGCGTTGTCAAACAGGCTGCCGTACCGGTAAAGCGCTGCGCCCTGCACGCCCGCACAGTCCAGCGCCGCCAGCTGGTCGGCCAGCGCGTGGCCGATGTACCACTCCGTCCCGGTGTCGGAGCCGTCCCCCGCGCCGATGCGATACGCCCCCAGCCCCGCATACAGCCGCACCCCCGCCGCACGCGGCAGGACCGCCCACGCGGCGGCCAGCTTGGCAAGACTCTGCGTGTCATCGCCGTTTTTTACATATTCCAGCCCCCAATACAGCTGGGGCAGCAGATAGTCCACCGTGCCCTGCCGCAGCCAGCGGGGCCGCATCACCGTACTGCAGGGGGTAGCTCTGCTCCGGGTTGCCCGCCGGGGCCGCGCCAAACCGCACGCCATACTGCCGGGTGACCGCGTGGCAGCGCTCCATCAGGGCGTTCACGTTCTCCCGCCGCCAGTCCGCTTGCGTCAGCGCCGAGCCGCTGGCCGCGTAATCCGCCGCGTCAAACGCCGGGTCGGTGGTGGGGTAAAAGTAATCGTCAAAATGGATGCCGTCAATCGCGTACCCCGCGCAGAGCTCCTCCACGCTGTCGGCAATATACTGCCGCACCGCGGCGCTGGCCGGGTCCAGATACGCGCCCGTGTCCGTGTATTTCACCCACTCCGGGTGCAGCCGGGCCGGGCTTGCGTCACACAGCGCCGGCGCACCCCCGGCCTGCAGGCGATAGGGGTTGATCCACGCTTCCAGCTCGAGCCCGCGCTCATGTGCCGCCGCCACCAGCAGCGCCAGCGGATCAAAGCCGGGGTTCTGCCCCTGCACGCCGGTGCAGATGTGGCTGAACGGAAAGTACGCGCTGGGGTAAAGCGCATCCCCGAAGGGCCGCACCTGTGCCAGCACCACGGTGGCCCCAAGGGCGTGGATGTTGTCCATCATACTGTCAATATCGGCGCGGAACGCCTGCCCGGACGTAAAATCCACCCGCTGCCATTCCAGATAGCTGACCCACACCGCACGGTATGGCACCGCCGCGGGTGCCGCCGTGGCGGTGGGCACGGCGTAGGTGCCGGGTGCCGGGTCCCTGCCGCTGCCGGGGCAGGGCCAGCAGCGGGGCCAGCAGAAAAACCGCAAGGATAAAAAGGCAATAGCTCAATCGGCGCATAAGGGCTCCCTCCCGGTACAGGCTATGCCGTACGGCCGGGCTTTAGCACAGAATCTGCTTTTAAAACACCTCTTTAAAACACATCTTAACGAAATTAAATTGACATTTTCTTCCAAGCGGTGCTATAATGTTCTAATATATAACACATCAAAGGCGGAGCAGCTATGACCAGAGAACAGGTCGAACAGGAAATGGCCCAATACCGCACAATTTTTACCGTTGTGCGACTGTTGGACGCAAAGCAGGTGGGCGGCAGCAGTGACGTCCACGAATACTGCAAGTGCTATACCTATTGGGAGAAGGACGCCTCCTGCAAGAACTGCATTTCCCGGCAGGTTCTGGAGGATCACCGCCAGCGCACCAAGCTGGAATATATGGGCCGGGAGGTCTTTCAGGTCACGGCGGTCTACCGCGAGGTGGACGGCCGCCCCTGCGTGATGGAGCTGATTCAGCAGCTGGACAGCGAGACCCTCATTGACCCCGAGAACGGCGACCGCCTGATAGACAGCATCGCCGGCTACCACGTCAAGCTCTACCACGATTCCCTGACCGACGGCTACAACCGCCGCTATTTTGAGGACGTGCTGAAAAACAAAACCGAGCCCGCCGGTGTGGCGATGCTCGATTTGGACGATTTCAAGCTGTACAACGATACCTACGGCCACCGTGCCGGTGATATGGCGCTGCGCACCGCCGTGGACGTGGTGCACGGCTGCATCCGCAAGAGTGACTACATTGTACGATACGGCGGCGACGAATTTCTGCTGGTACTGCCGGGCATTGAGGGCGCAGCGTTCCGGACCAACTCGAGCGCATCTGCCACCAGCTGCACGCCGCCACCGTGCCGGGCTACAGCCGTTTGCATCTTTCGAGCAGCATCGGCGGCGTGATGACCCGCCCCGGCGAGACGATGGAACAGGCTGTGGCCCGCGCCGACCGGCTGATGTACCAGGCCAAAAACCGCAAAAAATATGGTGGTGACCGAGGCCACCGCCGCCACAAACGCTTCCACTGCCGCCGGGCGGAGAGCCAAACCCGGCAGAACATCCTGATTGTCGATGACTCCGAGATGAACCGCGCCATTCTGGCCGAGATTCTGGGCAGTGACTACAATATTGTCGAGGCCGCCAACGGCCGCGAGTGTCTGGCCATGCTGGACCAGTACGATACCGGCATTGCACTGATTCTGCTGGACATTGTCATGCCGGTCATGGACGGCTTTGAAGTGCTGAACGTCATGAACCGCAACCACTGGATTGAGGATTATCCCGGTCATTATGATTTCCAGCGAGGACTCCGGACACAATTGTCCGCCGCGCCTATGAGCTGGGTGTCTCGGACTATGTCAGCCGCCCCTTTGACGCGGGCGTGGTCTCCACGGCGTGTTTTCAACACCATCAAGCTCTACGCCAAGCAGCGGCGGCTCATCTCGCTGGTGACCAGTCGGGCGCGGGGAAAAGAGAAGAACGTCCAGATGATGGTCTCGATTCTGAGCGAGATTGTGGAGTTCCGCAACGGCGAAAGCGGCGCCACGTGCAGCACATCGGCACGCTGACCCAGCGCCTGCTCGAGCGCCTGACCCAGAAAACCGACAAGTACGACCTGCCGCCCGAGAAGCAGGAGCTGATTGTGCTAACTCGGCGCTGCATGACATCGGCAAGGTTGCGATTGATGACAAAATCCTGAACAAGCCCGGCCGACTGACACAGGAGGAGTTCAACCAGATGAAGAAGCATACCACCATCGGCGCAAGTATGCTGGACAATCTGGGCAGCTACCGCAACGAGGAGCTGGTGCGCACCGCCTACGAAATCTGCCGCTGGCACCACGAGCGGTGGGACGGCCGCGGCTACCCCGATGGGGCTGGCCGGGGACCGCATCCCGATTTCGGCGCAGGTGGTCTCGATGGCGGACGCTCTACGATGCGCTGGTGAGCAAGCGCATTCACAAGGCGGCTCTACCCGCCGGACACCGCGGTGCAGATGATTCTGCACGGCGACTGCGGCCAGTTCAACCCCTGCTGCTTGAATGTCTTTTGGAGATACAGGACGTGCTGAAGGCCGAAATCGTGGAGGCCGCAGAGAAATAACTGATTGCCCCGGCGCAGAGCGTGTGTATAGGCTCTGCGCCGGTTTTTTATCGGCAGTTGCCGGGCAGCAGAGCCCCGCTCCCTTCGGCCCATACCATTTCAAACGGCATTTTCGGCAGAACCGGTCGAACTCTGTTGAAACCATTCCTCTGGTGTGGTATAATAAGATGCTTAAACTATACAGCTTTACGCAGTGTCCGCCCCTCTGCGGAGCCTGCCGAATAATAAAAAGATTGAGAGGAAACCGGATTTGCACGTAACATCAAAGCGCGAAAAAGCTGCACATGCCTATGTATTTATAACTGATTTGTTGACGCTGACCGTCAGCATTGTGCTGGCATGGCTTTATCACCGATGGCCTGCTGAACGTCATCGTCCCTACGAACCGCGGGACTGATGCAAACCATCAGTCTTGTGTTTTTGTCCTTCGTGGCCACCTTCTTCGCTTCGATCGGACGAAAAATAGCTGCCACCCCGCAGCCTTTGGCAGGAATTTCGCCTGTCCGTCAAGTTCAACATCCCAGTTAGGGCTGATCTACTGGCCTTTGCTGCTGACCAAGGCCACGATGCTGACTCCCCGCTATTTTGCCGTCATGGTGCCCACCGTGAATATGCTGCCGCTGCCGCTGGCCCACACCGCGCTGAAAAAAGCTGCTGCTGCATTTTCAGCGCAGTTGGGGCATGGAAAGCCTCGTCGGCATTGTCACCACCGGTGACCGCCGAGCAGCTGACTGCCGAAATCAGCCGCGACTGGTCCCGCCGCATTGTCGGCATTTGCCCTGCTGGAGGGCACGCCCGAGGTTGTGGGCAGCCAGTTTTACGGCGTGGATGTAAAGGCCACCTTCACCGATTTTTATGGACTGGATCCGGCGCGAGGCGCTGACGAGGTCTATGTGGACGTTCCGATGGACAGCAGCGAGCTTCATCCCCTATCTGAGGAGATGGAGTCGATGGGCCTGACCGTGCATTTTCACCTGCCGCTGCTCGACCGCATCGAGGAAGCCTGCTGCGACGAGACGAGCGCCGCCCGGATGAGCCGCAGTCTGGGGCCGCAGTGCCGGAGGCAACATTGTCACGATGGGCACGGTGGAGCTGGAAGCCCATGACCCCAGCTTGCCGAAGCGCTGCATGGACATTGTGGGCGCGCTGGTGGGCTGCATCATCAGCATCCCCCATCATTGCCATTGTGGCCATCCCGCTGAAGATCGAAAGCCCGGGCCCGCTGTTCTTCAGAAAGCAGAAGCGCGTGGGACGCAACGGCCGTTACTTCTATATCCACAAGCTGCGCAGTATGTATATTGACGCTGAGGAGCGCAAGAAGGAGCTGATGGCGCAGAATGAAATGAACGGCCTGATGTTCAAAATGGAGGACGACCCCCGCGTGACGAAGGTGGGCAAGTTCATCCGCAAGACGAGCATCGACGAGCTGCCGCAGTTCTTTGATGTGCTGCGCGGCGATATGAGCCTTGTGGGAACCCGTCCGCCGACAGTGGACGAGTACAAGCAGTACGAGAGTTACCACAAGCGCCGCCTGTCCATGAAGCCGGGCATCACCGGCCTGCGGCATCAGCGGCCGCAGCAATATCGAGGGATTTTGAGGAAGCTGTCAAGCTGGATGTGACCTACATTGACAACTGGTCCTCTGGAATGATGTCAAGATTCTGTTCAAGACCGTCTACGTGGTATTTGCCGGCCGCGGCGCGAAGTAACCGTACCACAGTGCCAGCGCGTATCCGCCTTGCATCGGCCCGCGGGGTTTCCCGCAAGCGGTATTTCCCGGGGAGTTTCCCTCATCCGGCCCTGACGGGCCAGCCTCCCCGCAAGGCTGCCTTTTCCGGCAGCCACAAAACCAAATCAAAAACGCCAAAAACGGGGTCTGCATTGTGCAGGCCCCGTTTTGCTGGTATAGGAAAATAAGAGAATGGCTTTTGTATTCCCGCGTTTTTGATTTTGCGGGATTTGTGGACGCCGGTCTTTAAGAACTCACCCACTCCGCAATATTCACGGCGTGGTCGCCCAGGGCGCTCCAGATACTTGTCAATCATAAACAAATCCAGCGCGCAGTGCCGGCGTCATCCGGGTGGGCGGCAATGTGGGCAACAATTTCCTTGAAATACGGCTGAACATGGCATCGCACTCATCATCGCGGGCGATGACCTGCGCAGCGATGGACAGATCCACCTGCACCAGGGCGGCAATGGCGTCCCGACCATACGCAGGGCAATGTCACCCATCACGTACAAATCATCAGCACGCCCACCGTGTGCGCACCGTCCGGGTGCAGATGCAGGGTGATTTCGGCAATATCGCTGGCCTGGTCGGCAATGCGCTCAATGTCGGTACCATCTTCAGCGCGGTGGACACCTTGCGCAAATCGCCTGCCACAGGCTGCTGGCGCAGGAAAAAGCGTCAGGCAAAGCGGTGCTCACCTCATGCTCGGCGGAATCTATCTCGCTGTCCCGGGCAATCACGCTGCGGGCCAGCTCACATCGCCGGTGCGCAGTGCGGTCATGGCGGCTTTCAATCGCGCCACCGCCGCGTGGCCCATCCGGCCAGCATGGTGTCCAGCTGCATCAGCTCGGCATCGTACATTTTGCGTACACTTGTACCCATTTTGTCCCCCTCCTTATCAAATCGAAGCGGCCCGAGATGTAATCCTCGGTGCGCTTGTCCAATCCCATGGCGTGGCAAAGACGCGCTCGGTGGGGCCCATCTCGACCAGCTCACCCAGCAGGAAGAACGCCGTTTTATCGCTGATACGCGCCGCCTGCTGCATGTTGTGCGTGACCATAACGATGGTGTAGTTTTCCTTCAGCTCGGTGGCCAGCTCCTCCACCTTGAGGTGGAGATGGGGTCCAGGGCGCTGGTGGGCTCGTCCATCAGCAGCACCTCCGCTCCACGGCGAGCACGCGCGCGATGCACAGGCGCTGCTGCTGGCCACCGGACATTCCCAGCGCGCTCTTGTTCAGGCGGTCCTTGACCTCGTCCCAGATAGCCGCGCCGCCGCAGGGATTTCTCCACAATTTCATCCAGCTGTGCCTTGTTGCGGATGCCGTGGGTGCGGGGGCCGTAGGCGATGTTGTCATAGATGGACATGGGGAACGGGCTGGGCTTTTGAAAGACCATGCCCACGCGCTTGCGCAGGACGTTGACGTCCATCCTGTCCTTGTAGATGTCCACGCCGTCCAGCCGGATATCGCCGGAGATGCGGCAGCCCTCGACCAAATCATTCATCCGGTTCAGGCTTTTCAGAAAGGTGGATTTACCGCAGCCGGAGGGGGCCGATGAAGGCGGTGATTTCCTTTTCCGGGATATTGATGTTGACGTTTTTGAGCGCATGGAAGCTGCCGTAATACAGCTCCATGCCCTTGACCTCAAATTTGTTCATAAAATGACCTCGTTCTTCTTTGATGCTGCACGTCGGACGCGGGCGGCGCAAAGGCGTCCCCCTCGGGGAAAGGCTTTTTTACTTCTTCGTCAGCTTCTTGGCTACCAGCCCGGACAGGGCGTTGATGGCCAGCACCAGCACCAGCAGGACTACGGCGGTACCGTAGGTCTGGCCGATGTAGAGTCCCTCGTTCGAGAGCAGGTACATATGCACGGCCAGCGTGCGGGCGGAGCTGAACACACTGCCTGCAATCTTCGGCACCGAGCTTGCGGTGTAAATCAGCGCAGCGGTCTCGCCCACGATGCGGCCCGTGGCAGAATGACGCCGGACAGAATACCGGGCATGGCTGACGGCAGCACAATCGTGAACACCGTGCGCAGCTTGCCTGCACCCAGACCAAAGCTGCCCTCGCGGTAGGAGTCCGGCACGGCAATCAGCGCTTCCTCGGTGGTGCGCATAATGACCGGAAGCACCATAATCGCCAGCGTGAACGCAATTTAAGAATCAGGCTGTAGCCCCAGTGCAGCTGCTGCACAAAGAACAGCATACCAAACAGGCCGTAGACGATGGACGGAATGCCCTGCAGGGTCTCGGTGGTGACACGCACGACCTTGACCAGCTTGCTGCCGCGGTGGGCATACTCCACCAGCCAGATGGCCGCAAAGATGCCCAGCGGCGTGGCAATCAACAGTGCAAACCCGGTCATAAGCACCGTGTTGATGAGCGCAGGCGTCAGGGACACGTTGTCGGAGTTATACTCCCACGCGAACAGCTCGGGCTTCAGGTTGGGGATGCCCATAACCAGAATGTAGCCGATGAGGAAAACCAGCACGGCGGCGGTCAGCAGGGCCGCCAGACGCACAAGCCAGCGCAGGGCGGCTGCCTGCACCCGGGCGGCGCGGCGGTTCTGCCCGCCGTGCGGCATAATGGCATGGGGTGCGGCTTGGGTCATGGACGCAGTATCCTTTGTTGCGGCAATCTCAGGCATGGTCGCTGCCCCCTTTCACCAGACTGAAGCAGAGGTTGATGAGCAGGATAAAGACGAAGAGCACCACACCGGTGGCAATCAGCGCTTCACGGTGGAGGTCTGCGGCATAGCCCATCTCGATGACGATGTTGGAGGTCATCGTGCGCAGGCCCTGGAACAGCCCCTTGGGCATCCACGTCTGGTTGCCGGCCACCATAACCACGGCCATTGTCTCGCCGATAGCGCGGCCGATGCCGAGAACCACCGCCGACATCACGCCGGACTTGGCGGCCGGCAGCACCGAGAGGAACACGCTGCGCTCATGGGTTGCACCCAGTGCCAGGCTGCCCTCGTAGTAGCTGTCCGGCACGGCGTCCAGACTTGTCTTGCTGACCGTGATGATGGTGGGCAGAATCATAATGCCCAGCAGCACCGCGGCGGTGAAAAGGCTCATACCCTTGCCGCTTTTGACGCCCAGCACATCCTTGAAGAAGGGCGTCCTGACCATGGCCTGCACGGCAGGCACCAGCACAATCATACCGAAGAAGCCGTACACAACCGAGGGGATACCCGCCAGCAGCTGCACCGCCGGGAGCATAATACGGTTGATGCGGGGCGAAGCGAACTTGGACATATAGATGGCCGTCAGCACACCGATGGGCACGCCCACGATAATGGCGCCCGCCGTGACGTAGATGCTGCCCAGAATCATCGGCAGGATGCCGAATATGTCATTGCCGGGCTTCCATGTGGTGCCCAGCAGGAATTTCAGCGGCCCGATTTTGAACAGCGTCGGTACACCGTTTGCAAACAGGAAGATACAGATGAGCGCCACCGCCAGAATTGACACACAGGCACACAGCGTGAACACAACCTGCATCACGCCCTCTTTCAGCTTGGAGGTCATTTTTCCTATACTCCTTTAAATCAATGGGAATCGCACGGTAGGGGCGGGGTTCTGCTCCGCCCGCGGGCCGATGCGAGCATCGGCCCCTACTCCTTTGGTTATATACCATGTAGGGGCCGGACATATCCGGCCCTCAGCTTTCCCACAGCCGCACGGTCATGGGTACGCTGAGGGCGGGGCATGCCCCGCCCCTACGGCGTTACTGTGTTTTACTGCACGTCAGCCCAGGTGGTCAGCTCGCCGGTGTAGATGCCCTTGATCTGGTCAACAGTCAGGTCCTCGGTGGTGTTGGCGGGGTTGACAACCACGGCGATACCGTCCAGAGCCAGCACGGTAGCCTGCGCGCCACCTCAACCTCGAGTCCTTCAGCTCACGGCTGGCCATGCCGATGGTGTAGGTGCCGTCCAGCGCGCCGGAAACACCGGTGGTGGAGTCGGTGGTGAGCAGCTCAAGCTCAGCGTTGGGGTTGACGGTCTTGTAGGCCTCGATGAGCTTCTCCATCAGCGGAGAGACGGAGGTGGAGCCGCCGACGGTGATCTTGCGGGCAGGCTGGGCGGAGGTGAAGTCCGCGCCGTCCTCGCCGATGAAGCCCTTATCTGTGGCGAGTGCCTGGCCGTCCTTGCTCAGGCAGTAGGCGATGAAGTCGACGGCCACAGGGTCGGTGGCCTCGCCATTGGTGACGATGTTGAAGGGGACGGGCCAGCACATAGCTGCCGTCCTTGACGGTCTCGGCAGAAGCGGCCACCGCCGACCGTGACGGCCTTGACGGTGTCATTCAGAGAGCCAAGGCTGATGTAGCCGATGGCGGTCTCATCGTTGGCAACGGCAGTCATAACGCCGTTGGTGCTGGACTGGATGGCGGCAGCCTCGGTGGTGTTGTCCACCTTCTGGCCGTCAGCATTCTTTTCCTCAACACCGGTCAGCTCGATGAAAGCGCCTCGGGTGCCGGAGCCGTCCTCGCGGGAGATGACGGTGATATCCTGCTCGACATCGAAGTCAGCGGCGGCAGCCTCGGCAGGGGCGGCCTCGCTGGAGGCAGCGATGCTCTCTGCAGGAGCAGAAGAAGCGGCGGCGGAATCAGAGGAGCCGCAAGCGGCCAAGCTCATAGCCATAGCGGCGGCAGTCACGGCGGCAATAACAGAAGTACGTTTCATTGTGTTGTATTCTCCCTTTTTACCCATATGTTTTTGGTATAGCGTCCGGATGTGTCTTTCTCGGAACAATGCTATTGTACCGCGCTTTTTTTGCCGGTTTCGACCATGTTTGGGTACAATCGCGGTAAATCTTTTTGCAAAGCCGCGCCCCATTTTGTGTAGTGCGGGTAAAGTTTGTAAAGAAATGGAAAAATCCACATACGCAGCGTATAATAAGCACACAGTAGGGGCGGGGCTCTGCTCCGCCCGCGGGCCGATGCGAGCATCGGCCCCTACAACGCGGCGTCTCATCGTAGGGGCGGGCATTGCCCGCCCGCAAGACTCCGCCACTTTACACAAATTTTACATAACATTTACTTTCCGTGGTGGTGCAGGGGCGCGGCATACATTATAATAGAAGACGGTATAGTGTAAATAAGAGGTGCTGCGCCGGTATCTGTGCGGCCTGCGCCAAAGAATGGATGTGTAACACCGGATGACCATTTTAATGTGTTCACCCTGATGGGCGGCATTGCCATGTTCCTGTATGGCATGGACCTGATGGGGAAAGCGCTGGAACAGACTGCCGGCAGCAAGCTGCAGGGTATCCTGTCCACCATGACCAGCAGCCCCATCCGCGGGCTTCTGCTGGGTATGGCCGTCACGGCGGTCATTCAGTCCAGCGGTGCCACCACCGTTATGGCCGTCGGCTTCGTCAACTCGGGCCTTATGGAGCTCCATCAGGCCATCAGCGTCATTATGGGCGCGAACGTCGGCACCACCGTGACCGGCTGGCTGCTGTCCCTGTCGGGTCTGGAGGGTGACAGCTTCATCACCCGGATGATGAACCCCAACGCGTGGAGCCCCATTCTGGGCTTCATCGGCATCTGGATGTATATGATTGGCAAGGACCGCAAACGCGGGGTCGGCAAGATTCTGCTGGGCTTTGCCATCCTGATGGCCGGTATGAACACCATGTCCGGCGCTATGTCCCCCTTGGCGGACGAGCCGTGGTTCATGGATTTGTTCCTTAGCTTCTCCAACCCCATCTTCGGCGTTATCGCGGGCGCTGTGCTCACGGCTGTGCTGCAGTCCTCGTCGGCGTCTGTCGGTATTCTGCAGGCGCTGACCAGCACCGCGCGGTCACCTATTCGGCCGCTGTGCCCATCATCATGGGCCAGAACATCGGCACCACCACCGTCACCGCGCTGATTTCCTCCGCGGGCGCCAACAAAAACGCCAAGCGCACCGCCTTTGTTCATCTCTACTTCAACCTGATTGGCACCGTTAATCTTCCTGTGCGGCTTCTACGGCCTGAACGCTTTGATTGGCTTTGCCTTCTTCAATGAGACAGCCAACACCTTCGGCATTGCGATTGTGCACACGGTTTTCAACGTGGTAACAACCGCCATTCTGCTGCCCTTCAACCGTCTGCTTGAGAAGCTGGCCATCCTTACCGTGCCCGACGCCCCCCGCCGACAAACAGCAGGAGAACACCCTGCTGGACGAGCGTCTGCTCACCACCCCTTCCGTGGCTGTGGGCCGCGCCATGCTGACCGGCAGCGATATGGCGGAAATTGCCGTACCGCCCTTTTGCAGGCTATGTCCACCACCCGCGCCTGGAACGACGCCATTGCGGATGAAGTCCTGCGCAAAGAGGACGCTGTTGACCATTATGAGGACGTGCTGGGCACCTACCTGGTCAAGCTGAGCGCCAAGCATCTTTCGGGCGAGGATAACCGCACGGTGAACACCCCTGCTGCACACCATCGGCGACTTTGAGCGTATTCTCCGACCACGCGGTCAACATCATCAAGACCGCCGAGGAAATCCGCACCAAGGACATCCAGTTCAGCGAGGAAGCCCTCAATGATCTGTCCGTGCTGGAGGCCGCCGTGCAGGATATTCTGAACCGCACAGTGGACGCCTTCCAGAAGGGCGACACCTACGCCGCCGCCAAGATCGAGCCGCTGGAGCAGGTTGTGGACGGCCTTGTGCGTGAGGTCAAGACCCGCCACATTGCCCGTTTGCAGGCCGGGTCTGCACCATCGAGTACGGCTTTGTGCTGGATGATCTGCTGACCAACTACGAGCGCATCGCCGACCACTGCTCGAACATTGCGGTCGCGATGATCGAGGTTGCGGCGGACAAGTTCGACACCCACGAGTATCTTGCCAACGTCAAGCACGGCGGCAGCGTAAAAATTTGAGCGCCGCTACGAGAAATACCGCGGCCGCTACACCTTCCGCCCGAGGCGTACAGTGAATCGAGCGCCGAAGCGCCCGATTCAAAAAAAAATAATAGATAAAAAGATAAAAAGATGTGGATGTCGTCAAGCGCGCAAATTCAGAAATACAAAGGCAACCCCTTTTTCGAAAGAAGATAAGCGGGGGTTCGTCCCCCGCTTTTTTTTTTTTGCCGTCAGGCATAAATTCCACATTTTTATTATCTATTATCTTTTTATCTATTATCTAAAAAAGAGGTACTTTTTATGATCTACATTGTAGAAGACGATGCCGCCATCCGCGAGCTGGAGCAATACGCGCTGGCCTCCAACGGCTACGAAACCAAAGGGTTGCGAGGATGCGGCCAGCTTGCTGGGCCGCGCTGCAGAATGACCAGCCGGAGCTTGTCATTCTGGACGTGATGCCGCCCCGACGAGGACGGCTACCAGATTCTGGCCAAACTGCGCGCCAACGCGGCCACCGCCGCCACACCGGTGATTATGGTCACGGCCAAAACCAGCGAGATTGACGTTGTCAAGGGGCTTTGACCACGGCGCGGATGACTACGTCTGCAAGCCGTTCGGCATTATGGAGTTCATCTCCCGCGTGCGGGCCGTGCTGCGCCGCGCAGCAGCCGCCGCCCCTGCGCCCGCCGCTTCCACCCTGCCATTTCGGTGACATCGTTCTGGACGATGTCGCCCGCACCGTCCGCGTGGGCGGCACGCAGGTGGAGCTGACCTTCAAGGAATACTCGCTGCTGCATCTTTTTCTGGAGCACCCCGAGGAGGTCCTCGCCCGCGAGCGCATTATGAAGGAGGTCTGGGACACCGATGACCTGCTGGAATCCCGCACGATTGATATGCACGTGCGCACCCTGCGCCAGAAGCTGGGCGCGGCGGGGGACGCCATCCGCACCGTGCGCAAGGTCGGCTACAAGCTGAGCACGGAGGGCAGTGATGACTGAGGAAGAACGCCGCACCGCCAAGCCGCAGAGCATGACCCGCCGCTACCGCCGCGGGCTGATTCTGACCGGCGTGCTCTGCGTGCTGGCCATGCTGACCGCCGCCACCGTGCTGTTTCAGCGCAGCTACACCGAGCGCATTGACACCTATCTGGCCGACATCTGTGACGGCTACGCCGCCGCCTACAAAGCGCAGGACACCCACGATGCCACCACCCTGGTAAAGCTGCTGCCCGGCCGCAGCACACCGCGCTTTACCCTGATTGACGCGGACGGTACAGTGCTGTTTGACAGCAAAAATACTGCCGTGATTTACGATGCCGCGGGCGAGGTATACGGCGTGATGAAGGCTGACCTGCCCAGCCACGCCGACCGGCCGGAGTTCAGGCAGGCCCTGGCGGACGGTTCCGCCAGCATCACCCGCGAGAGCGAGACCCTGCAGCAGGAGACCCACTACTACGCCGTGCGCATCGACACGCCGGAGGGCGCGCAGGTGCTGCGCGTGAGCGAGGATGTGGCCAACATCTGGGGGCTGAGCGCTGACACCCTGCCGCTGCTTTCGGTGCGGTGGTGCTGATTCTGGCCGCGGCTACCCTGTTCAGCTGGTGGCTGACCCACCGCATGGTGCAGCCCATCAACCATCTGGCCGAGCATCTGGACACCATCGAGGCCGATGTGCCCTATGAAGAGCTGATCCCGCTGGCGCGGACCATCCAGACCGACCGCAAGCTGCGCGAGGACAACGAGACCCTGCGCCGGGAGTTTACCGCCAACGTCAGCCACGAGCTGAAAACCCCGCTGACGAGCATCTCCGGCTATGCTGAGCTGATTGAAACCGGCATGGCCAAGCCCGCCGACGTGCCGACCTTTGCCGCCCGCATCCACAAGGAGGCGCAGCGGATGATTGCGCTGGTCAGCGATATTCTGCAGCTGAGCGAGCTGGACAGCACCCAGGCCAACCACAGCCGCGAGCCGGTGGGCTGAAATGGAGCCGGTGGATCTGGCCGCGCTGGTCAAGGCGAGACGGCCCAGAACATGACGGTGAACGCCCGCCGGGCCTATATAACGCTGCAATACGACGCCAGGCCCGCCACCGTGCGCGGCAGCCGCGACCAGTTGAGCGAGCTTGCGCAGAATTTGTGCGACAATGCCATCCGCTACAACCGCCCGGGCGGCCATGTGGAGCTGCGCTGCGGCACCGGCACTGACGGCTGCCCCTATTTTGAGGTCGAGGACAACGGCATCGGCATCCCCCAGGACAGCCAGACCCGCGTGTTTGAGCGGTTCTACCGCGTGGACAAGAGCCGCACCAAAGCCACCGGCGGCACCGGTCTGGGGCTGGCCATCGTCAAGCATATTGCCCTGCTGCACGACGCCCGCATTGACCTGCAAAGCCAGGTCGGCAGCGGCACGACGATACGGGTGACGTTCCCGAAAAAAGTAAAAAAAATCGGCGCTTCCGACAAAACGGAAGCGCCGATTTTGGTTGTTAAAGCTGTCAGAGTTGGGCGGGCAATGCCCGCCCGCAAGCACTGCTTTACGCCAGCACAAACGTCTGGACCGCCCAGATGCCCAGCACCAGGATGCCGAGGGCAATGCGGTACCAGCCAAAGACCGTGAAGGTGTGCTTCTTGACGTAGTCCATCAGGAAGCGGATGGCCAGAATCGAAACCACAAATGCCACGATGCAGCCCAACAGCAGGACACTGACCTCGCCGACGGTGAACACGCCGCCGCCCGCTAGGAACTTGACCAGCTTCAAGCCGGAAGCGCCCGCCATAACCGGGATGGCGAGGAAGAAGGTGAACTGGGACGCACAGGCGCGGCTCATACCACAGAGCAGGCCGCCGATGATGGTGGCACCGCTGCGGGACGTGCCGGGAATCAGCGCCAGCACCTGCCACAGGCCCACGATGATTGCCTGCTTGTAGGTAATGCGGCTCAGCTTGGTGGTGGTGGGCACGCGGGGACGGCGCTCAATCAGAATGAACGCAATACCGTAGACAATCAGCATAATGGCCACCACCACGCTGTTGTACAGGTGGGCGTCCATCCAATCGTCCAGCAGCGGGCCCAGCACGGCGGCGGGCAGGCAGGCCACAATAATCTTGAACCACAGCCGCATAACCGGCCAGCGGATGAATTTGGCCAGCCCGGAGTCACGGCCGTTGTCCATGCAGAAGGGCCACAGCTTCTTGAAGTAGAGCACCACAACCGCCAGAATGGCACCCAGCTGGATGACCACGCGGAACATCTCCATAAATTCGGCGCTCAAGCTGAATTTCAGCACCTGTTCGGCCAGAATCATATGGCCTGTGCTGGAGATGGGCAGCCATTCGGTAATACCCTCGATAACGCCGTAGATTACCGAGCGCAGTAAGTCTAAAAACAGTTCCATTGACAGGACGCCTCCTTGCTTTGCTATTATCTTATTGTATCATAAATTTGGAAAATGGGAACGCTTTTGCAAGAATTTACATCTTTTTTACGGTAATTGGGCGCGGCGGCTTGCTGTTTTCGTCAAATGCCACTATAATAGGAGTGATTTCTTGTACAAAGAGGTAAGGAGTTATGTATAAAACCGTACTGTTTGATCTGGATGGAACCCTGCTGAACACGATTGACGATTTGGCGGATTCCGCCAACCGCGTCTGTGCGGCACACGGCTGGCCCCAGCACACAGCGGCGCAGTACTGCTACTTTGTGGGCAACGGCATCCCCAAGCTGGTGGAGCGCTTCAGCCCCGCGGACTGCCGCAGCCCGGCACAGCTGGCCGCAACGCTGGCGGAGTTTGATGCGGTCTACGGCGCGCATATGCACGATAAGACCGCGCCTTACCCCGGTATGCCCGCTATGCTGGCCCGGCTGAAGGCGGCCGGCGTGCAGATGGCCGTCTTTTCCAACAAGGCGGACGAGTTTGCCCGGGCCGTGGTGGCGCGGTATTTTGACGCCGACCTGTTTACGGTTGTGCGCGGTGCCCTGCCCGATGTACCCACCAAACCCGCCCCCGAGGGCACGCGGGCGCTGATGGCGCGCCTCGGCGTGGAGCCGGACGGCAGCGTCCTGTATGTGGGCGACAGCAACGTGGATGTGGAGACCGCTCACAATGCCGGGCTGCCCTGCTGCGGCGTGCTGTGGGGCTTCCGCACGCGGGAGGAGCTGCAGACGGCCGGGGCCGAGTATCTGGCCGCAGACACCGCCGCGCTGGAAAAATTGTGCTGGGCTGAACGGCCCGCGCCAATGTGACAAACATTTTAGAAAGGAGCTGTTACTATGATTGCACAGCACTATAAAGATATGCTGGGTGCCAAGTCGGTGATTCGCCAGCTGTCCGAGTGGAGCACCGCACGCGGCAAGGAAATTGGCTACGAAAATGTTTTTGACTACTCGCTGGGCAATCCGTCCGTGCCCTGCCCGCCGCAGTTCACCGCCGCGTGTGAGGACCTGCTGGCCCACACCGAGCCGGTGGCACTGCACGGCTACACACCGACGCTGACGCTGCCCTCCACCCGCAAGGCCGTGGCCGAGAGCCTGAACCGCCGGTTCGGCATGGACTACACCGCCGACCATATCTTTATGACCACCGGCGCAGCGGGCGCGCTGGCCCACGCCGTGCGCTGCGTGGCCGTGCCCGGGCAGAACATCGTGACCTTTGCGCCCTTTTTCCCCGAGTACAAGCCCTATGTGGAGGGCGCGGGCCTGACCCTGCGCGTTACGCCGCCGCGCTGCGCCGACTTCCAGATTGACTTTGACGCCTTTGCGCAGCTGGTGGACGAGAACACCGCCGCCGTGCTCATCAACAGCCCCAACAACCCCAGCGGCGCGGCCTACAGCGTTGAGACGCTGCAGCAGCTGGCCTGCTTCCTGACCGAGGCCAGCGCCAAATACGGCCACCACATCTTCCTGATTTCGGACGAGCCCTACCGTGAGATTGCCTTTGGCGGCGCGGTCACCCCCTACCCCGCCAAATTCTACGATGACACGCTGACCTGCTATTCCTTCTCCAAGAGTCTGAGCGTGCCGGGCGAGCGCATCGGCTATGTGGCCGCCAACCCCGGTGCGAGGGCGCGGGTATATTGTGCCGATGTGCGGTCAGATTTCCCGCGGGTACCGGCCACAACTGCCCGTCCTCCCTGATTCAGATGGCCGTGGAGCGCTGCCTGGACGTGACGAGCGATTTGTCCGTCTACGAGACGAATATGAACCTGATTTATGACGAGCTGAAGTCACTGGGCTTTACCGTTGTCAAGCCGGACGGTACCTTCTACATCTTCCCCAAGGCACTGGAGGAGGATGCCAAAGGCGTTCTGCCGCAAGGCGCAGAAGTACGATTTGGCGCTGGTTCCCGGCGACAGCTTCGGCTGTCCCGGCTACTTCCGGATGGCCTATTGCATCGAGACCGAAAAGGTACGCCGCAGCTTTGCCGCGCTGGAACGCTTTGTGGCCGAGGAATACGGCGCCACCAAACAATAAGGAGCTTTTATGTCGATTTTACGCCGCTTTTTGCCGCTGCTGCTCTGCCTGACACTGCTTTGCAGCTGTGTGGAAATGCCCAACGCCCCGAAGGACGAGCTTGCCGCCCCCACAGCGCAGCCCACCGCCACACCGGGAGCAGCCCGACCCCACCCCGCGCCAGCCAACCCCGGAGCCGACGATGGTTCCCGCGATGGCCAGCGCCACCAGCAACGCCACCAAGGACGCCCCCGATGTGAAGGACCCCGCCGAATGGGACGATAACGCCGCCACCCTGCTGGCAAAGCTGGAGAAGGACTACGGCGCATGGGGGCTGACGCTGGACGCGAAGGAGGGCTACCCCTATCTGCTGACTGTCAACCGGCAGGCAGGCGTTGTGACGGTATACACCGTGGACACCGCCACCGGCCGCTACGCCGTGCCGTTTATGGCGATGGTGTGCAGCGGCGGCACCAGCACCCCCACCGGGTATTTTTCCACGCCGGTCAGCTACAGCTGGCGGCTACTGCTTGGCCCCAGTTACGGCCAGTACGCCACCCGCATCTATGACGGCTACCTGTTCCACAGCGTGCCCTACTACAGCCAGCACAAGGACGATGTCGAGTACGATGAGTTCAACCTGTTGGGCACGGTGGCCAGTCTGGGCTGCATCCGGCTGGCGGTTGTGGACGTAAAGTGGATTTATGACAACTGCCCGCTGGGCACGCCGGTCATCATCTATGACAGCGAGGACCCCGGCCCGATGGGCAAGCCCGGCACGATCTACACCGACCCCACCGACACCGAAAAGCGCGGCTGGGACCCCACCGACCCCGACCCGGCCAACCCGTGGGACGACAGCTTTGAAAGCGGCACCGCCATCCGCAGTCAGGCCGCGTGGGACCAGTGGGAGAACGAGCGCGAGGGCTGGCTGTCCAGCCTGACCCCCACCGACCTGCAGGGCTGGAGCACGGATTCCAGCGTTGCGGGGACGAGAGGGTAAGCCTCACAAAAAAAATGCGCATCACAAATCGCTGTGATGCGCAATTTTTATTGCTGTAAAGCTCAGCTGAACATAACCACGTCCTGCGCGGGCTTCTCGCCGGGCTCGATCTTGATAGCGGTCAGCACCGGGCCGGTGGAATCGGGGGTCTGGCCCTTGTAGATGGGGTGGTACTTGACGTTGACCTTGGCGGTAACGGTAATCCAACTGCGCTGCTCAAGAGACTTGTAGCCATCGTACTTGCAGGGCATACCCACAAACTGGATATCCTGTACGCAGCAGGTCATGGCAAAGCGGCCGGGCACAAACGCGCCCTTGCCGGCCTGCGGGGTCTGGCAGACCTGCGCCAGATATTTCACCGTCTTGCCGTCATATTTCTTCGGGTCATCCATGCAGTCCATATACCAGACGCCGAAGAACTCCTCCGGGATTTCAATGACCGGGGCGTCCACGTCAAAGGGCAGCGGGTCGGGGATATCATCGTAGGCAACGCTGCCGTCCTTGAACTCATAGGCAATGTCGCAGCGGCGGCTGGCCTGACGCACCAGCTTGTGGATGAGCTGGCGGCTCTCATCATCGTTGACGGCCTCGGCGCGGTTGACAACCAGCAGCTCACTGCCGCGCAGCTTGTCCAGCAGCAGGCTGCGCATGGCGCTGTCGCCCGCATAGGTCTTGATGGTGGTGCCGTCCGCCGTGGCCAGACACTGATAAATCAGCCAGTTATCCGGCAGGGCATCGTACAGGTCCTGAATCAGCCACATACCGTTGTACTCAATCAGCACGCGGCCGCAGCCGGACTTCTTCTCCAGCGCGGTCAGGTTCTCGGCGGTCAGCTCACTCTTGTCCTCAATCTGGGCAACGTGCACGCCGCCAAAGGCGAACTTGGACGGGTCATACTCAACCTCGCCTTCCTCGCAGACCAGCAGCAGGGTCTTGTCACCGGAATCGAAGTTAGGGTCCTCCATCGTTTCCTGAATGAACTTTGTCTTGCCGCTTTCCAGCTGGCCGACAAAAAGATATACAGGGATTTGTTTAGCCATAATCGGGAAATCCTTTCACGAAAATTGACGTGATTACACGTGGAACAGCTCAGCGATTTCGTGCTCCTTCAGCTCAGAGCCGATGACACAGAGCTTGCCGGTGACATCGGGCCGCAGGTGCGGATTTCGTGCTCGCCGGGGACCATATCGAACTCATACCAGGTGTCGCCGCCGTCCACGATGCCCTTGGCGCGCAGAATCATGCCGTAAGTGCCCTCGTCCAGCGCGTGCAGGGCCGTCTCCAGATCCTCACGGCTGTACTTGTGGGCCGTCTCCTTGCCCCAGCTGGTGAACACCTCGTCGGCGTCATGGTCATGGTGGTGATGATGATGGCCGCAGGCGCAGACACCGTGCTCATCATAGTGGTGCTCGTGCTCATCCTCGTCATCATCATCGTGGTGATGGTGGCAGCAGCCGTGGTCATGCTCGTCCTCGTCATCATCATCGTCGTCATCGTGGTGATGGTGGCAGCAGCTGTGCTCATGCTCGTCCTCATCGTCATGGTGGTGATGATGGTGGTGGTGCTCGTGCTCATCCTCCTCGGCGTGGGCCACGTTGGCGGCGCGGGCCTCGGTCAGCAGCTCGGCCACAAGGTCGCGCTTGCCGTCCATAACGGAGACGATCTGGGCACCGGTCAGGGCGGTCCAGTCGGTGGTCACGATGGTGGCGGTGGGGTTCTTCTCGGCCAGCAGGGCCACAGCGGCGGCAATCTTTTCCTCGCTGGCGTTGCCGGTACGGCTCAGGATGATGCAGGAGGCGTGGCTGACCTGATCATCGTAGAACTCGCCGAAGTTCTTCATATACATCTTGACCTTGTTGACATCGGCCACGGTGACAAAGCTGTTCAGCACCACCGGCAGGGACTCGGCCACACCCTCGACAGCGCGGGTGACATCGCTCAGCTTGCCGACGCCGGAGGGCTCAATCAGGATGCGGTCGGGATGGTAGGTCTCGACCACCTTCTTCAGTGCCTCGCGGAAGTCGCCGACCAGAGAGCAGCAGATGCAGCCAGAGTTCAGCTCGTTGACCTGAATGCCGGCCTCGCGCATAAAGCCGCCGTCGATGCCGATTTCGCCGAATTCGTTCTCAATCAGGACGATTTTCTCGCCCGCGAAAGCCTCCTTGATGAGCTTCTTGATAAGGGTGGTTTTGCCCGCACCGAGGAAGCCGGAGAAAATGTCGATTTTGGTTTTGTTTTCAGCCATAATTGGGTACCTCTATTCAATACGTGTTCAAATGTTCAGATAGTTGGCAATCTATTACACTAACTGCTAATACTATTATAGCAAACGCGTCAAGGGGTTTTGCGCCTTTTTCCGCACAAATTTTTGAATTTTTTGCAAAATTTATAAAAGAACAGCATCGCGTCTCGCATTTTGTTTTCGCCCCCGGGCGAAAACTCCACCTTTTTTATTATTTCTTATTTCTTATTTATTATTTGCAAAAAAAGTGGTATTATATACCTAACCACTAACTAACACAAAAAGGAGCGATCCATTTTGACTACCAACGAAAAGATTGCCGCCCTGCGTGCCGCTGCTGTGGCAGCAGGGGCTGACGGCGTCCTGCTTATGACCAGTGACCCGCACTGCAGCGAGTATCTGCCCGGCTACTATAACGCACTGCCGTGGTTTTCCGGCTTTATCGGCGAGAACTCCACGCTGGTGGTGACCAAGACCGGCAGCGCCCTGTGGTGCGACGGCCGCTTCTACGTGCAGGCCGACAAGCAGCTGGCCGGCAGCGAGATTGAATGTATGCACGCCGGTTCCGCGGGCGTGCCCACCGTGGCCGAATACCTGGAAAGCCACTTTGGCGAGGGCGACACCCTGCTGCTGGACGGCAGCTGCGTGCCCGCCACCATCGCCAAAGTACATCGACACGCTGGCCAAGAAGGGTGCTTCCCTGCGCGGCCAGGACGTAGCCGGGCCTATCTGGGACGCCACCGGTGAGCGCCCCTCCCTGCCCAACACCCCCTGCACGCTGCTGACCCCGCCCAGACCGGTGCCACCGCCGCCGACCGCATTGCAATGGTTCGCGCCGAGCTGCAGAAGGCGGGCCACCACCGCGCTGGCCGTTACCGGGCTGGACTGCGTGGGCTGGCTGCTGAACCTGCGCGCCCGCGATCTGCCCTGCACCCCGCTGGCCGTGGCCTACGCGCTGGTCACCATGGATGCCTGCACGCTGTTTATTGCGCCGGGCCGTCTGTCTGACGCTGACGCCGCCACGCTGGCCGAAAGCGGCGTGACGCTGCGCGGCTATGAGGAACTGATTGACGCCGTCCGCGCCCTGCCCGCCGAGGAGGTTTTCCTGGTGGACGAAAAAGGTCACGAACTTTTGCCTTGTACGAAGCCCTGACCGCCCACAAGACCGTGTTCGGCGCTGACCCCATCTTCCCGCTGAAGGGCATCAAGAACGAGACCGAGCTCAAGAACATCCGCGAAAGTGCCATCCGCGACGGTATCGCCGTGGTGCGGTTCCAGATGGATCTGGAAAAGGCGCTGGCCGAGGGCAAGACCCTGACCGAGATTGACATTGACACGATGCTGCAGAAGCGCCGCGCTGAGATGCCCGGCTACTTTGAGGACAGCTTCTCCACGATTGCCGCCTACGGCACCAACGCCGCCATGATGCATTACCACGCCGAGGGCGATGTGAACAGCACCATTGAGCCCCACGGCTTCCTGCTGGTGGACAACGGCGGCCAGTATGACTGCGGCACCACCGACATCACCCGCACCTATCCCGTCGGCCCCCTGACCGACAACGAGCGCCGCTATTATACGTGGGTGCTGCAGAGCCACATTGATATGGCCCGCGCCGTATTCCTGGATTACTGCACCGGCTTTGCACTGGACAGCTTTGCCCGCGGCCCGGTCTGGGCACACAAGGTCAACTACCGCTGCGGCACCGGCCACGGCGTCGGATTTATCTCCGGCGTACACGAAGGCCCCCAGAGCCTGCGCCCGAACACCCCGGTTGTCTTTAAGCCCGGTATGACCATCACCGATGAGCCCGGCATCTATGAGACAGACGAGGTCGGCATCCGCATTGAGAATGAGCTGGAGTGCGTCAGCCTTGGCGAGAACCAGTACGGCCACTGGCTGGGCTTTGCCCCGCTGACGCTGGTGCCCATTGCCACCGGGCCCGTGCTGGTGGACGAGCTGAGCCGCGACCAGATTACCTGGCTGAACGATTACCATGCCCACGTGTATGAGATGCTCAGCCCCCGCCTGACCGAGGAGGAAAAGACCTGGCTGAAGGCAAAGTGCGCCCCCTCGCAAAGATAGTTCTTTTCCCGGGCGGCACCGCGCCGCTTTCCCCGGAAACAATAACGGCAGATGCCCCGCCGGGCATCTGCCGTTTTTTAGTTATCGCAGCCGTCGTTGCCCTCGCCGCATCCGTCGCAGTCGCTCTCGAACTTGACGGCGTTCTTCGCCAGCTCGGGGGTCCAGGCGCTGGGCCACCTGCATCATCAGGGCGCACTCCATCCGCTTGCGGAACACTTCGCAGCCATATTCATACACACCGTGGATATCGCCGGTGGCGTGCAGGGCGTTGGCGGCGCAGCCGCCCGCGCAGTACAGGCGTGCCCAGCAATCCTTGCAGTCGGGGCGGGCGTACACGTTGCACAGCTTGAATTCATCCCGCAGTTCGGTGTTGGTAACGCCGTTCCAGATATCGCCCAGCTTGTAATCCGGGTCGCCGACAAACTGATGGCAGGGGTACAGGTCGCCCCAGGGGGTAACGGCCATATATTCGGTGCCGGAACCACAGCCGGAAATGCGCTTGTAAATGCAGGGGCCATGGGCCAAGTCGATCATGTAATGGTAGAAGGTGATGGGATGACCGGCTTTTTCACGGCGGAGCATATCCTTGGCCAGCAGCTCATACTGGTCAAACAGGATGGGTAGGTCGGCTTCGGTCAGGGCTTCGGGACTGCCGGCCTTGCTCACGACCGGCTCCATGGAAAGCTCGTCAAAGCCGAGATCATCCGCCATGTGGAACAGGTCGTTGGTGAAATCGGTGTTGTAATGGGTGAAGGTGCCGCGCATGTAGTAGCCCTTACCGCCGCGGGCCTTGACCAGCTGCTGGAACTTGGGCACAATGCGGTCATAGCTGCCGCGGCCTGCAATATCCTTGCGGAAACGGTCGTTGATCTCCTTGCGGCCATCCAGAGAAAGAACCACGTTGTAGCACTCTTTGTTGGCCCACTCAATGACTTCATCGGTGATGCCGATGCCGTTGGTGGTCAGGGTGAAGCGGAAGTTCTTGCCTTTTTCTTTTTCAATGCTGCGAGCATAGGCAACCAGCTGTTTGCAGACCTCAAAGTTCATCAGCGGTTCGCCGCCGAAAAAGTCAACCTCCAGGTTGTGGCGGGTGCCGCTGTGCTCCACCAGGAAATCCAGCGCACGCTTGCCGGTCTCAAAGCTCATCAGGCCGGACTGGCCGTGGAACTTGCCCTGGGCGGCAAAGCAGTATTCGCAGTTCAGATTGCAGGTGTGGGCCACATGCAGGCAGAGTGCCTTGACAACGGTGGAACGATTCTTGAAGTCAAAGGCATGGTCAGCGTAAATATCTTCGGCAAACAGCTTGCCATCGGCCTTCAGTTCTTCGATATCGTCAAAGCAGTCGTTGATGTCTTCGGCGGTCACTTCGGGATGGTCAGCATATTTCTTTGCCAGCAGGTCGGCAGCTTCTGCGCGGGGGTGGCCGGCATCAATCAGAGCGATGGCGGCATACGCCAGTTCGTCTACGGCGTGAACGCTGCCGCTGTAGACATCCAGCACAATGTTGTAGCCGTTGAGTTTATATTGATGGATCATACTATTCCTCATATCCGAATCAAAGTGGGGTTACATAAAAAGAACCGGGAGCGCCTTTTTGGTAAAAGGCAGTCCCGGCAGAAAGCCAGTTCAAGTAAAAATTACTTCTTCTCGCAAGGCTGGTTGGCAATGCCGCAGGGTCTTGCAGGCGCTCTGGCAGGAAGTCTGGCATTCGCCGCAGCCGCCGTTCTGGAGGCTCTTAGCCATATCGCGGGTGTTCAGAGTCTGAATGTGCTTCATGAAATTTCACCTCTTCTATAAATATAGATTATATTAAATATACACGGAAACCATAGGGTTTGTCAAGCAAAAGCGGGGATTTTTGCGGGGAGGCGGGCAGTTTTTTGCCCACAACAGGAATGGTGCTATGGCAGAACATCCAAAGTGGAGCCACCGCCAAGGCCAGTGTGGTGCAGGCGGGTGCCGCAGGCAGCAAGGGCGGTGCAGGCCGCGATGAATTCCGGAGTGATTACTTCGCCCGGTGCCAGCAGCGGAACGCCCGGCGGATATGCCCAGACATACTCCGCCGAGGTGCGGCCAACGGCATGTTGCAGTGCCAACGCGGTGTGCGGGGCAAAAAGCGCCTGTGCGATGGAACAGGCGGCTGGGCCGGGGGTGGGCAGCACCTGCGCCGAGGCGGGCAGGGGAGCGTTCTGTGCCGCCGCAGCATCGATCACCAACAGGGCAGCGGCAAAACGGTCAAGGGCGGTTTCTTCATCGCAGGGGGAGGTCATGGCCAGCACGTTGGCACCACAGGACATCTCGGTTTCAAACTGCCAGTCCCGGCGCAGCAGTTCCGCCAGGGCGGGGCCGGTCAGCCCGGCAGCAGCACCGTTGACGAGGATCTTGCCGGAATCGTGGGCAAAAAAGCCGGGGTGGGCAGAAACATCATCCATCCCATGGCAGAGCACGCGCAGGCGGCGCAGTGGGCGCACAGCGCCGCTGAACCGCTGCAAGCGGGCACGCCAGGCGGCAAACCAGGCATCGCCGTGTTCGGCCAGCAGGCCGGTGCAGCCGTCCAGGCTGGCCATTAACGGATAGGAGGGGGAACTGGTTTCAAACACATCCAGCTGGCGTTCCAGCTCCTGCGGCGGAATGAAAGAACTGTTCCAGTGCAGCAGGGCGGTCTGGGTCAGGCTGGGCAGTGTCTTGTGCGGGCTTTGAATGATGACATCCGCCCCGGCAGCAATGGCACCGCCCTGCCAGCCGTGGGCGGCGGCCAGTGGCAGATAGTGCGCACCGTGGGCTTCGTCCACGATCAGGGGAACGTTGGCGGCGTGGCACAAAGCGGCAATGGCGGCAAGATCACTCAAAACACCCTCATAGGTGGGGCTGGTAAGGATGACCGCAGCGGCATCCGGGCAGGCGCGCAGGGCATCTGCTACCATGGCGGGGGTGATGCTGCCGTAAATGCCGAACGCCGGGTCCACGGGGGGCACCAGCCAGTGTGCCGTTAAGCGGTTGAGCTCAATGGCGTGGTAAACGGATTTGTGGCAGTTGCGCGCCGCAATGACCGTGCTGCCGGAAGGGTGCCAGCACGGATACCGCCAGAATGCCGACCGTGGACCGCCTACCAGATACCAGCACCGCCGAGCCCCCGTACAGCGCCGCCGTGCGCGCCATGGCCGCGGCAAGGATGCCGTCCGCATCGTGCAAATCGTCCGCGCCGTCAATCTCGGTCATATCCCACGCATAGCAGTCCAGCCCCTGTGCGGGCGGCTTTGGCGGCGCTTTTGTGCCCCGGCATATGCAGCGGGTAGCGGGCCGCGGAGAGGGCCTCCTAATTCTTGCTGCAGCGTTGATTTTACATTCATCATTTACGAAATCTCTATCTCTGCCTTGCTGCCCGCCCGCGTCTTGGTCACATGAATCTGCCGCGTCAGGCGGTCCTGCAGTGCCTCCGTGAAATCACACCGATGAGCTTATCCCCCTTTTACCAGCCGGCCAGCGTGTCCACAGCCGTTTCCAGGCTGTCGGCGTCCAGCGAGCCAAAGCCCTCGTCAATAAAGAGCGTCTCGATGACCACGCCGCCCGCGTTCTGCTGAATCGTGTCGCTTATGCCCAGCGCCAGGCTCAGCGCGGCCATAAAGCTCTCGCCGCCGGACAGACTGCCCACCGGGCGGGTCTTGCCGGTGTAGGCGTCAAAGACGTCCAGATCCAGCGCGGTCTTGCCGCCCACGGCTTCGCTCTTGCGGCGCTGCAGGCGGTACTGGCCGTCCGTCATACGGGTGAAACGCAGGTTGGCAGCCTCGACCACACCGTCAAAATAGAACGCCTGTACGTACTGTTCAAAGGGCAGCTTGATTTTTCCGGTCAGGTTTCCGTTGATGGTTTTGGAAAGGTTATCCCACATAGCGCGCTTTTCGCGGGCGGCGGCGCTGGCCTTCATCGCCTTCTGCAGCGCTTCCAGCGCAGCGCGGTTTGTGTGCAGGCGGTGCACGGCAGCATCGCGGGCCGTCGCATGGCCGCGGCGCGTCGCGGCGCAGGCGCGCCAGTGCGTCCTGCAGCTGGGCCAGCGCGTCAGGGTTGTCCCGCTTGGGCATCGTTTCCTGCATCTGCTGCACACGGGCCGTGGCTGCGGCGTGGCCTGCCTTAGCGTTGGCAGCGCGGCGGTTGGCCGCAAAGCTCTGCTTATCCAAATCGGCCAGCTGGCTGCTCAACAGCTCCGCCTGCCGGGCAAGGCTCTTGGCGCGGTCGGTCTTTTGCTTCAGCTTCAGATGGTCAGCCTGCAGGCCGCGCAGCCCCTCGGTCAGGCTCTCCTGCTGGGTCGTCAGGGCGGCCTTCAGCTCGTCCGCGGTCAGTTCGGCGGCGGGTTTGCCGGTGTAGCGGTCGCCGCGCCGGGCGAAAAATCCATCTGCGTCCCGCTGCAGGGCGGTGCGCAGCTCATGTGCGTGGGCGGCGGCGTCACCGGCGGTGCGGCTGGCGGCGGCGGTGCTGCGGCGCTGGGCCGTCAGCTCTTTTCGCGCTCCTCCAGCTGTTTTCGGTGATATGGTCCTTGGGCAATGCCGCAATCTTGGGGTGCCGGGTGGAGCCGCAGACCGGGCAGGGCTTGCCCTTTTCCAGCTCTCTGGCCAGCAATCCGGCGCGGTTGGCGTTCAGCTGGCGCTGCATCGTGCTGTATTCTTCCTCAGCCGCGTCCAGCGCAGCCTGCGCGGCCACATACTCTTTCTGGCGGGCGGCGGCGGCCTGCTCGGCCCGGTCGGCATCGGTCAGGCTCTGCAAAAGCTGCTTGCAGTCAGCCGAAAGCCCCTCCGCCAGCTCAATGCGGTGGTCAGTTTTCAGCAAATCGGCCTCGGCCTGGCTCAGCGCGGCGCGGTCGGCCTCGTTTTTGGCAATGCCCTCCTTCACGTTCGCCGTGCGCTTTTCCAAATCGGTCATAATGATGTCGGTCTGGTGCGCCACATCGGCGGCGCGCTGCTCCTCGGCAATCAGTGCGGCCAGCTGGCGGCGGCGGGCGGCGCGCTCTTCGGCAATTTTCAGTCCGGCGTCACCGCGGGCAATCTTCTCGTCCAGCTCCTGCATCACGCCGGTCTCACGCTTCTCGTTGGCCTCATCGGCCTGCAGCAGCAGCCCGGCCAGCTCGGCAGCGGCACCGGCGGCAAAGGGGTCGCGCTCAGCCTGTATTTCCTTCAGGTCTGCGGCGGTTGTCTCGTCCGCGCCCTCGCCCAGCAGTGCGCCCACGTGCATCAAAAGTACATCATCCAGACGTTTACATTCCTCGTCCGCCTTGCGGGCGTGCTCCTGCGCGGCCTGTCCCAGACGCTGGTGGTCTGCCGTGTCAAAAATGCGGCGCAGGATAGCGGCACGCTCGGCGGAGGGCGCGTTGAGCAGCTTGGTAAAATCGTTCTGCGCCAGCATCGACACCTGTGCAAACTGCTTGGCGTCAATGCCCAGCAGCTTGACCACTGCATCGGTCACGGCAGAGGCACCGCTGACGGGCTCGTCCGGCTCACGGATGAGCTCAGCCTTGGCGGGCACCTTGACCATACCGCTGCCGCGCTTGGCGGCACGCTGCTGGTCGGGCCAGCGGCGCACGGTGTGAAGGTGCGCCCGCGGTGGGTAAAGGTCAGCTCCACCGAAGTTTCCACGTCCGGCGCCGCAAAATCGCTGCGCAGCATCGTTGTTTTTCGGTTCTCGCCGGAAGCCTCGCCATAGAGGGCGAAGGTGATGGCATCAAACAGGGCGGTCTTGCCCGCGCCGGTATCGCCGCCAATAAGGAACAGCCCATTGCCGCCGAAGGCTGCAAAGTCCAGCTCGGTGTGCGCGGCATAAGGGCCGAAGGCGTTCAGAATCAGCTTCTGGGGTTTCATTCTGTTTTTGACGCCTCCTCGCGCAATTTTTTCACAGCCAGCACTTCCTCGGTGGTCAGCGGCCGGCCGTTCATCTTGGTGAAAAAGTCCTGGAACAGCTCGGCAAAGGGCTTGCCCTTCACGGCCTGGGTCATCTCGGCAGGCAGGGCCGCCGCGCCGCGGGGCTGGTAGTCCAGCCGCATGGCGTTGGGGTAGGCGGCACGCAGCTGTGCCATCGCGTCAGGCAGCGGCGTGGGGTCTGTCAGGGTGGCCCAGATGTAATCCTCGGTGTCGGTGGGGTGCTCCACCAGCTTGGCCAGCGGGCCGGTCAGGTGGCGCATAGCGCGGCGCGGCGTCAGCGGCAGTTGGTCGATTTTCTCCACACCGCGCTTGCCAAGGCGCACAAGGGTGACGGATTTTTGCAGCCCGCACTCGTCCAGATGGTAGCACAGCGGCGCACCTGCGTAACGCACCGCGTCAATGCCGACGCGCTGGGCGCGGTGGATGTGCCCCAGCGCCGCATAGCAGAAGCCCGCAAACCGCGAAGCATCGACAGAATCCACCGTGCCGACCGTCAGGGGCGCGGTCTCGCTGCCCGCCAGCTGCGGCGGGCAGACGCCCGGAGACCACCATCTGGTGGGCCACCAGCACGCGGCGCGGGGCGGCGGGCTCACAGACGGCCAGCGCCGCGCCGACAGCGGAATCGTAGTCGGTGATTTCGGCCTCCGGCAGATAGTGGCGCACCGTGGCGGCCCGCACAAAGGGCAGCAGCGTGAACTCGACCGGGCCGAACCGGTCATACAGCACCACCTGACGCGGGCAGTCGGTGAAACGCCCGGCAATGTGTACACCCTGCCCGGCCAGCAGGCCGCTGGCAAAGTCGAGGCGCTCGGCGCTGTCATGGTTGCCGGACACCGCCAGCACCGGGATTTTGCGCGCGGAGAGCTGGGTCAGAAACCAGTCCAGCAGCGTGCAGGCCGCGGCGGGCGGCACCGGGGTATCATAGATGTCACCGGCCAGAAGGACGGCTTCTACGCCGTGTTTTTCACATAGGCTAAGGATTTGTTCAAGAATAAACCGCTGATCCTCCAGCATATCAAACCCGTTGACCCGTTTGCCAAGGTGTAGGTCAGCCAAGTGCAGAAATTTCATGTTGTATCTCCAGATTGTATGGTTGCGCGGTCATATGCCGTTTCCGGACGATTTGTAGGGGGCGGCGTCCCCGACGCCCCGGGGTGGTTGCCCGCAAAGCAGCCTCTGCCGGGTAACACGCGGGCGGGCAATGCCCGCCCCTACAGTGACCGCTTCCCGCGGACGCGGAGGGGTCAAGACCCCTCCCTACAAAGCCGATGGTGAACAGAAAGCCGCCCTGCAGCGTATTTACCGCCACAGCTTCTCCCACGTGGTAATGTCCAGCGTGGTGCCGGGCAGGACCTCCATCGGGGCGGTTTCGGCCTTGCGGAAGCGGCACTTTTTGGCAAAGCCCTCGGCCTTTAGGTCGCGGGCCCAGATGCGCATATACAGGCGGCTGCGGCCATCACCCTCGGCCAGCTTCTGGGCGTAAGCCACGATGCTGCGGCCAATGCCCTGCCCGCGCGCCTTTTCCTTGAGGAAAAGGCGGCTCAGGCACATAGCGCCCGCGGGGCCCAGGTCCAGCGCAAAATAGCCCACCGGCTCGGTGCCGAGGTAGATCAAAAAGTAGTTGATGACACCGCTGTGGATTTCATCATCGGTCAGAATATCGCTCTGGTACTTGTCGGCCAGTGCGGCGGCCACCTTCGGGGTCAGCTTGGTGTAATGCTGGACAAAAATTTCCTGCGCCAGCTCTGCTACAAGCTGCACATAGCGGGTCTTGGTAACTTGCTTGAATGTCGGGTTCATGGGGACTCCTTTTTTAAATAATAGAGAATAAATAATAAATAATAAATTTGGTGGTGTTTTCTCCCTGCGGTCGAAAACAAAAAAAACTGGCGCATATTTATTATTTATTATTTCTTATTTTTTATTTATTCTACGGTCAGGCTGGCTTGGGCGGGCATACAGGCGGCCCAGTCGCCCTCGTTTTTCAGCACGCCGAAGCGCTCACAGGTGTGGTCGGGGCATGGGCTGTCCACAAAGGCAATGCCGCCGTTTTCCACGTGCAGATGGATGGTGTACAGCCCGGTATCCACATCGTAGTCGGCGTTGCGGCGCAGGTCGATGCGCTGCTCCACCTGCGGGTCGCCGTAGCGCAGCACGGCGGTGTGCCCGGTGCCGCCGGTGCGCGTGGCCAGCCAGAGCACCGCGGCCACGGCCAGAATCACCGCGATAAACAATCGATTTTTCTTTTTATCCGTCATACCTTGTCAAATTCCAGTTCCTCGGTCAGGCCATCGTACCCGGCCACGGCATGGGGGCAGGCCGCGCGGGCCGCGTCCAACCCCGGCGCGGTGTCGGTCACAGCGGCGCTATAATGGGTCAGCCACAGGCGGCGCACATGGGCCGCCGCAGCCAGCGCCCCCACCTCGCGGCAGGTGGAATGGCCGTAGAGCTTTGCCTTGGGCAAATCCACATCCTCGGCGTAGGTGGCGTCCATGCAGAGTAGGTCAGCGCTTTCGGCGGCGGCCTGCAGCGCCGGGCAGGGGCGGGTGTCGGTGGCGTAGACCACCTTCAGGCCGCGGCGCGGCGCACCCAGCACCTGCTCGGGCGCAAACCCGCCGATGCTCTCGCCTCTTTGCAGCACGGACCAGTATTCCAGCGGGATGCCCGCCGCTTTTGCCCGCGCCGCATCGAATTTTCCGGCGCGGGGCAAATCCAGCACATAGCCCTGGCAGGGCACGCGGTGTTTCAATGGGACAGGTGTGATTTTCAGCGTATCCACGGCAAAAGTGCCGTCTATCGCCTGCCAGCGCACCGGGTATGGCTGCGCCCCGGCCAGCGCCATGACAGCCTGCGCCACCGGCTCTATGCCGCGGGGGCCGTAAATCGTCAGCGGCTCGGTGCGGTTCAGGCTGCCCAGGGTCTGCAAAAGCCCGGGCAGGCCCAGAATGTGGTCGCCGTGGTAGTGGGTCAGCAGCACAGCCGAAAGCCGGTACGCGCTCACGCCGTACCGCCGCAGGCCAACCTGTGTGCCCTCGCCGCAGTCCAGCAGCACGCTGCGCCCGCCCACCGTCACAGCGGCTGCGGCCAGCGCGCGCTCCGGCAGGGGCTGTGTGCCCCCCGTGCCCAAAAGCGTCACTTTCAGCAAGCTGTTCACCTCTTTCCAACACTCTCCCATTATTATGCGTATTATAGCACAGTCTGCGATTTTTCGCAAATTTTTGAAACGCTTACCCTGTTTTTATCGTATAATCTTAGTGAAAGGGGGCAACGCCTATGACAGAGCATGAGCTGGACAAGCTGCTGCAGGAATACGGCGGCGCGGTGCGGGCCGTATGCCGGGCCATTCTGCCCGGCCACCCGCAGGACGCCGAGGAAGCCGAGGCAGACACCTTTTACAAGCTATGGCGCGGCGCCGGACTGCCCGCCGCCACCGTGCGCACCCGGCTGCACCGGGCGCGGCTGGCCCTGCAAAAGCTATTGAAGGAGGTTTGACCTATGACCGAACTGGAACGTTGGATGAACGACCACCCGCCTCTTTCCGAGCCGCTGACGGCGCAGGAAACTGCGGCACTGCGTGAAAAAGTGCTGGCACGCCGCCCCAAGTTGCGCGTGGTGCGCGGCTGGCGGGTCGCCATCGCCGCCGCGGCGCTCTGCCTTGTGGCGGCGGGGGCCGTGGTGCTGGGCTTCTTCCAGCCGATGAGCACCGCGAACGAGGCGAATGCACTGGTGCAGAAGTACGGCGAAGTGCTGGAGGAGCCACTGACCAGCAGCATCGCTGGCCACACCGTCACTGTGCGTGCCCTGCTGCGCGGCCAGAACACCCTGCGCGTGCTCTACGATGTGGACAACGCCGCTGGCATGGAGCCCAATGACCTTGTGTGGGATACTTCGCCCTTTCAGATTGTAGCTCCGAAGGACAGCGACCCGCCAAACACCCTGTTCAGTGTGTACAATGCAAACGTTGGCCCATGCTACGGCTACGCCGTCGGCTCTTGGGCGGAGCGCAACAAGGCCAGCGAGACGGATACACTTTCCTGCTTTGTGGATATTCCGCTTGCCAACGCCAACCTCACGCAGCGCACCTTGTATATCTGCAGTCTGAGCGATTACAGTGCCCATGCAAGTGTGAAAATCTCTCTGCCCGATGCACCCGCCGCATTGACGCTGCCCATCCAAAAGACCATCACGCTGAAGGGCGGGCCATGGTTCCACTCCGACCTGACGGACGAGGAAGCCGCAGCCTACCCCGACAGCAGCTTTGACATTGACGAGATACGCATTGAGCCACTGTCGGTCAGCGTCATTGGCAAGAGCCACGGCAGCCCTGCGGGGGGAGGCTCGCGGTATGATGTGCAGTCCCGCATCAAGCTGCTGCGGGCGGACGGCTCCGAGCTGACCTACGGCTGGGATGGCAGCTTCTATGCAGGGGACTACGGCCGCATTGTCAATTCCGCTGGTCTTATGACCCTGCGCGTGGACACCTATGACCTGATTGACCCCGCCGCCATTGCATATGTCGAGATTGACGGCGAACGCTTTGCGGTGGAATAAGTGGGAAAGGACAGTTACAGGAAACCACCGGGCCGGGCATACCCGGCCCCTACAGGGTAACCGTTAATGGGCAATCCGTAGGGCGGGGTGACCCCACCCCGCCGCCGTTTGCGGGCATATGCCGTTCCCGGTACCGTAGGGGGCGGCGTCCCCGACGCCCCGCGACGGTTGCCCGGGAAATGATGCTTGCGGGAAACTACCGGGCGGCATATATGCCGCCCCTACGAACCGGCGGGGGCAAGCCCCCTTACAGAAACAAAAACCAAAAAAGTGCCCCCGCGTGGCAGGAAGCCATGCGGGGGCGTTATAGTATTTTCAGCCGATTAGCCGAACATATTGATCAGGATACCGGCAGCAACTGCGGAACCGATAACACCGGCAACGTTGGGGCCCATGGCGTGCATGAGCAGATAGTTGCGGGGGTTGTACTCCTGACCGACCTTCTGGGAAACGCGGGCGGCCATAGGCACAGCGGAAACACCGGCGGAACCAATCAGCGGGTTGATCTTGCCGTGGGTGACAGCGCACATAATCTTGCCCAGGATAACGCCGCCAGCGGTGCCGACGCCGAAGGCAACGATGCCCAGAACGATAATCTCAACGGTCTGGATGTTCAGGAAGGTGGAAGCGTTGGTGGTGCAGCCAACAGAGAAGCCGAGGAAGATGGTGATGATGTTCATCAGCTCGTTGCCGGCGGTCTTGGTGATACGCTCGACCACGCCGGACTCCTTCATCAGGTTGCCCATCATCAGGCAGCCGACCAGAATGGCGGCATCAGGCAGGGTCAGGGCAACAATGATGGTGACGATGATAGGGAAGAGGATCTTCTCGGTCTTGGAGACACGGCGGGGCGCAGTCATAACGATCTGGCGCTCCTTCTCGGTGGTCAGGGCCTTCATGATAGGCGGCTGGATAACAGGCACCAGCGCCATATAGCAGTACGCGGCAACCGCGATGGAGCCCAGCAGATGCGGGGCCAGTTTGGTGGTAACGTAGATAGCGGTCGGGCCGTCCGCACCGCCGATGATGCCGATAGCGCCGGCCTCCTGGTTGGTGAAGCCCAGAATCTTAGCGCCGACAAAGGTGAAGAAGATACCCAGCTGTGCGGCAGCGCCCAGCAGCAGGCTGGACGGGCGGGCAATCAGCGGCTCAAAGTCGGTCATGGTACCGATGCCGAGGAAAATCAGCGGCGGATAGATGCCGAGCTTAACGCCCAGATAGATGTAGTCGACCATACCGCCGGAGGAGCCGAGCAGCGCCCAGTCGATGTGGTTCGTCTCGTTGATGAAGATGTCCATATGGAAGATGCCATCCAGCGGCAGGTTGGTCATCAGCATACCGAAGCCGATGGGCAGCAGCAGCAGAGGCTCAAACTGCTTGACAATGGCCAGATACAGCAGCACGCAGGCCACTGCAATCATGACGGCGTACTTCCAGCCGCCCTCTGCAAAGAAAATCTGCGCCCAGCCGGACTTGGCGAAGATTTCCGCAATATTGGTAAAAATAGCACCCATTGCCGTACCTCCTTACATAAAGGGCGTGGTGTGTTCACGCACGCTTGCTTCACCCCAGGCACCGCGGCGGGAACCGGCAGCGGGCTTGGTGATGCGCTTGATGCCGCGGATGACGGCATTGCTGCCCATTACCTCGGCCACAGCAGCGGAGATTGCGGCGATAATCTCACCGGGGATAGCGCCGTTGTCAGCCTTGGCCACCGGGGCGGCGGGCTTTGCGGCAGGAGCAGCCTTGGCAGCCGGGGCCTTTGGGTGCTGCAGGCTTATTGTTTTTTTCTTATTGTTGAGAGCGTCGAAAATCTTTTGCCTTCCAGCGTGATAATGAGGCACAGGGCCACCAGCATCGCGAAAACCAGCGTAATACTGGTAAGAACAACGGTGCCGTCGCGGGCTTCCAAGGCAAGCAGAGCTAGGTTGGGCATGGATGATCCTCCTTATGATTGGTAAGCAGCCTTTGGAAAAAGGCCATTTGATGATATTATAGCACAAAGAAAAATTTTTGGGTAGATTTTTTTACAAAAAAATGAATAAATTTAGGGAAATGTACGGTTTGGCAAAAGCAACGCCCGGGCACCGCAATCTGCACAATTCCGGCGCGGCGGTTTCGGGCATTTGTGTAGCAGCTTCCACAAAAGTGAACAAAATGTTAACTTACCCTCTTGACCTGCGCGTTTTGCTGTGGTAGCATAAGCTCAACGAAGGAACGGCAAAGGCGCCGGGCAGAAGTAATTTCTGCCCGGCGCTTTTCTTCTTTGTTTCTATCGCATTGATGAAAGAGGGGTTTCAAAAGGTATGTACAACTCAGCAGACGTTACATGGACACTGGTTGCGGCGTTCCTCGTGTTCTTTATGCAGGCAGGCTTTGCTTTGTGCGAAGCTGGCCTGACCCGCGCAAAGAACACCGGCAATATTCTGATGAAGAATATGATGGATTTTTGTATCGGCACGCCCTGCTACTGGATTGTAGGCTTCGGCATTATGTTCGCCGGCTCCGGCGCACTCATCGGCGGGTTTGACCCGTTCATCCGCGGCAGCTATGATTTCGGCACGCTGCCGGTCTGGGTTTACGCGGTGTTCCAGACGGTGTTCTGTGCCACCGCCGCCACCATTGTCTCCGGCTCTATGGCCGAGCGCACGAAGTTCAGCGCCTACTGCTGCTACTCCGCCGCCATCAGCCTGATCGTCTACCCCATTTCCGGCCACTGGATCTGGGGCGGCGGCTGGCTGGCCCAGCTGGGCTTCCATGATTTCGCAGGCTCCACGGCCGTCCACTTTGTCGGCGGCGTCACGGCCTGCCTCGGCGCGTGGATGCTTGGCCCGCGCATTGGCAAGTACAACAAAGCGGGCACGCCGCGGGCCATCCCCGGCCACAACCTGACCGCCATGGCGCTGGGCGTCTTTATCCTGTGGTTCTGCTGGTTCGGCTTCAACGGCGGCTCCACCGTCAGCATGACCGGCGATGACACGATGGTTTCCGCGGGTCTGATTTGCTTCAACACCAACCTTGCCGCCGCGCTGGCCACCGTTGCCGCGCTGATTGTCAGCTGGGTGCGCTACGGCAAGCCCGATGTTTCGCTCACCTTCAACGGTGCACTGGCGGGCCTTGTGGCCATCACCGCAGGCTGCGATTTGGTTGACCCCTTCGGCGCAGCCATCATCGGCATCGTGGCCGGTGTGCTCTGCATCTTCTCGGTGGAGTTCTTTGACAAGATTGCCAAGATTGACGACCCTGTCGGTGCGGTTTCGGTGCACTGCGTGAACGGTGCCTGGGGCACCATCGCCGTGGGTCTGTTCGCCACCGAAGGCGGCCTGTTCTACGGCGGCGGCCTTGCCAAGCTGGGCCTGCAGCTGCTGGGCGTTGTCAGCGTGGCCGCGTGGGTGCTGGTGACGATGTTCCTCATCTTTACCATCATCAAAAAGACCATCGGCCTGCGTGTCTCTGAGAAGGAGGAGCTGGATGGTCTGGACATTCACGAGCACGGCCTGACCAGCGCCTACGCGGGCTTTGCCATTAGCGATGCCACCTATGCTGAGCTGGACGCCAACGAGAACACCGACCTCGGCGAGGATGATGTCACCAAGGCCAGCCCCGAGAAGGTGGCCGCAGCGGTCAAGGTTGTCAAGGAGTCTCCGCTGCCCGCTGAGCTGGATTCCGGTATGCACAAGGTTTCCATCATTGTGCAGCTGGCCAAGTTTGAGGCGCTCAAGCGCGCCCTGAACGAGATTGGCGTGACCGGTATGACCGTCACGCAGGTGATGGGCTGCGGCCTGCAGAAGGGCAGCGGCGAGAAGTACCGCGGCGCCGAGGTGGATGCCACCCTGCTGCCGAAGGTCAAGGTCGAGGTTGTGGTCAGCAAGATTCCGGTGGAAAAAATCATCGAGACGGCCACCAGGACCCTGTACACCGGCCACATCGGCGACGGCAAGATTTTTGTGTACAACGTTGCCAAGGTTGTCAAGGTCCGCACCGGCGAGCAGGATTACGCCGCCCTGCAGGATGTTGAATAAGCGTTGCTCTATTATATAAGGTATAAAGGTCAGTAAAGCCCCTTCCGCCTGGAAACGGAAGGGGCTTGGTTTGTTATATGGTTATATGCCATTTCCGGAAGCAGCGCAGTAGGGGCGGGGCTCTGCTCCGCCCGCGGCGGCTATCCGGTAAATGCTGCTTGCAGGAAACCGCCGGGCGGCATATATGCCGCCCCTACGAACCGACGGATGATTTGCGGCCTTTGGTGGTAAACAGCGGAGGGGTCAAGTCCCTTCCCTACAGGCTCCCAAAAAGCCTTCCCCCTTAGGGGGAAGGTGGCCCCGCAGGGCCGGATGAGGGGGAGGCTGCCGCCAGCAGCCGTTCGCCTGTAACGCAGAGGCATCACTTTCCTCTCGCGCTCTGGATATACTGCCGCGGGGTCTGGTTGTACTCCGCACGGAAGGCGCGGTAAAAGTTCGCGTAATCGCCGAAGCCGCAATACTGGCAGACCTCGTTCGGGGGCACGCCGCCGGCCAGCAGCTGTTTGGCGTTCAGCAGGCGCTTTTGCAAAATATAGCGATGTACCGTCGTCCCAACCTGTGCATCAAACTTGCGCAGCAGATGGTACTTGCTGATAAAAAACTTCTCCGAGAGCTGGTCCAGCGTCAGCGTCTCGCTGTAGTGCTCGTTGATGTAATGCAGCACCGCATCCACCACCTGGTCACTGGTGCCAATGGGCCGCGCATCCCCGCGGTCGGCGGCGGCGCGGTTCAGCCCCACCAGCAGCTCCACCAGCGCGCTCTGGGCCAAAAGGTCGCTGCCGTAGTCCTTGTTCGCCTTCAGGGCGCACAGCCGGTCCACCGTTGTGCGCAGCGGTGCGCCGGTCGCCCCCGGCAGGCGCAGCAGGTTCGTGTGGCCGGGGACGGTCGTATCAAAGCAGCGGGTCAGACTTGTGCGTGGAGTCGACAAATTTTCCAGAAACGGCCGGGCAATCCAGAGCACAATGCGCTCGTAGGCATCGGCATCGGTGGCAATGCGGGCCTGATGCAGCTCCAGCGGGCTGCACAGCATCCAGTCACCGGGCCGCACGCGGTAGAGCTGGTTCTCAACAATGTACTCCACCCGCCCGCGCAGCAGCAGATAGATTTCATAAAAGTCATGATGATGCAGCTCCACCTCGTTCATATAGGTGGACCGATAGCGGTAGACCCTCATAGTCCGGCTCTATCATTGTCTGGCGTTTGGTGTAGGGGTTGTAATTGGACATAGTTTTTTCTCCCAAAAGTCCATTTTTTACGATACTTCGATTTTACCGCAATTTTCGCAATTTTTCAAGCAACATGGGTCATTTTCTTGCAAAAAGTTCGGATGTATACTATAACCATCGCGGGTGGTATCTGACCACCCCATACAGCAACAAAACATAAAGGAGCAAATCATTATGCAGATGAATTCTTCTTCTATTGTCAACCAGAAGGCGGAGTGGGAGAAGCTGGGCGTCAAGCTGCCCGCTTTTGACCACGCTGCCATGACTGCCGCCACCAAGGAGCATCCCATCTGGGTACACTTCGGCGCTGGCAACATCTTCCGCGGCTTCATCGCCGCCCTGCAGCAGCGCCTGCTGAACGAGGGGCTGGCTGACCGCGGCATCATCGCGGCCGACACCTTCGACTATGACATCATCGACAAGATTTACACCCCCTACGACAACCTGACGATGAACGTCACCCTGAACCCGGACGGCACCACCAGCCGTGAGATTATCGGCTCTGTGGCCGAGGGTCTGCGCGCCAACTCCGCCGATGCCGAGATGATGGCCCGCTTCAAGCAGATTTTCACCGACCCCAGCCTGCAGATGATTTCCTTCACCATCACCGAGAAGGGCTACGCACTGTACCGTCCGGACGGCAGCCTGATGCCCGTCGTGCAGGCCGACATTGACGAGGGCCCCGCCCACGCACGTCATGCCATGAGCATGGTCGCCGCCCTGCTGCTGGAGCGTTTCCAGAACGGTGCTTACCCTCTGGCAGTTGTCAGCATGGACAACTGCTCTCACAACGGCGAGAAGCTGCAGGCCAGCGTTATGACCGTTGCCAAGGCATGGCTGGAGAAGGGCTTTGTCGGCCAGGACTTCATCGACTACCTGTCTGACGAGAGCAAGATTACCTTCCCCTGGTCCATGATTGACAAGATTACCCCGCGCCCCCACAAGATTGTTGAGGAGTCTCTGGAGAAGGACGGCATTGAGGGTATGACCCCCATCGTCACCTCCAAGAACACCTTCATTGCGGCCTTCGTCAACGCCGAGCGCCCGCAGTATCTGGTGGGTTGAGGACAAGTTCCCCAACGGCCGCCCTGCTCTGGAGAAGGCCGGCGTCTATATGACCGACCGCGAGACCGTCAACAAGACCGAGCGCATGAAGGTCACCACCTGCCTGAACCCCCTGCACACCGCTATGAGCGTCTACGGCTGCATGCTGGGCTATGACCTGATCTGCGCCGAGATGAAGGACGAGGACATCGTTGCCCTCATCAAGCGTCTGGGCTATGTCGAGGGTCTGCCCGTTGTTGTTGACCCGAAGATTCTGGACCCCAAGTCCTTCATCGACGAGGTCATTGAGCAGCGTCTGCCCAACCCCTTTATGCCCGATATGCCGCAGCGCATTGCCACCGACACTTCTCAGAAGGTCGGCATCCGCTTCGGCGAGACCATCAAGACTACGTGGCCGAGGGCCGCGACCTGAACACGCTGGTCTCCATTCCTCTGGCCATCGCAGGCTGGCTGCGCTATCTGCTTGCCATTGATGACAACGGCAACGCCTTTGAGGTTTCCGCTGACCCGCTGAAGGACGAGCTGCAGGCCAAGCTGGCCGGCATTGAGTTCGGCAAGCCCGAGACTGTCACCGACCAGCTGGACGGCATCCTGTCCAACGCTTCCATCTTCGGCAGCGACCTGACCAAGACCGTTCTGGCAGACAAGATCAAGGCTTACTTCAAGGCCGAAATTGCCGGCCCCGGCGCCGTCCGCAAGACCCTGCACGAGGCTGTGAACGGCTAAATCCAAACACTGAACCTTCGGGGCTGCTTTGTAGGGGACGCATATATGCGTCCCGCAGAACGTTGCAGCAACCGCCAAGCTGCCGGGCGGCATATATGCCGCCCCTACAAGTAACCCATGTTTGCATCAAACCAACTAACACATAAAGGAGCACCATATGTCTATGAAAATGGGTTGGCGCTGGTATGGTGAGGGCAATGACCCCATCACCCTCAGCGACATTAAGCAGATTCCCGTGTTGAGGAAATCGTCTGGGCCCTGCACAACAAGATGCCCGGCGAAATCTGGGAGGAGAACGAAATCAAAGAGGTCGTTGACCTGATTCACTCCTACGGCTTCAGCGCTACCGTTGTCGAGTCCGTCAACGTTCACGATGACATCAAGATTGGCCTGCCCACCCGCGACCAGTACATCGAGAACTACAAGCAGTGCATTCGCAATCTGTCCAAGTTCGGCGTCAAGACCATCTGCTACAACTTCATGCCCATCTTTGACTGGACCCGCACCGACCTGTTCCATCCTGTCGGCGACGGCTCCACCGCCCTGTTCTATCAGAAGGACCTGATTCAGGACGATTACAAGGGCATGGCCAACTACATTCTCGAGTTCACCGAGAAGTACAATATGACCTTCCCCGGCTGGGAGCCGGAGCGTATGGCCAAGCTGGACGAGCTGTTCAAGGCCTACGCCCCCGTCACCAAGGAGAAGCTGTGGGATAACCTGAAGTACTTCCTGGAAGCCATTATGCCCACCTGCCGCGAGTGCGACATCAAGATGGCCATTCATCAGGACGATCCCCCATGGGACATCTTCGGCCTGCCCCGCCTGCTGGTGGACGCCGAGAGCATCGACCGCTTCCTGACGATGGTTGACGATCCGTACAACTGCCTGACGCTCTGCTCCGGCAGCCTGAACGCCAACCCCAACAACAACGTGGCCGCCATTGTGCGCAAGCACTGCGACCGCATCCCGTTCGCCCACGTGCGCAACATCCACCACTTTGAGAACGGTGACTTCTCTGAGGCTGCCCACCGCGATTGCTGCGGCGAGACCGGCATCATCGAGATTCTGCGTGCCTACCACGATTGCGGCTTTGATGGCTGCATCCGTCCCGACCACGGTCGTCAGCTGTGGGAGGAAGGCCCCGGCAACTGCCGCCCCGGCTACGGCAAGTATGACCGTGCCCTCGGCGTACAGTATATGCTGGGCGTCTGGGACCTGCTGGATCGCCTCGACGAAGAGAAGAACAAATAATTTTTGCCATCCTCAAGTTGCTGTATAAAACAAAAAAGTCGCTGCCCAAAAAGCAGCGGCTTTTTTGTTTGTTCATTGTATCGCGCTTATTTTACCTCATTGACCAGCTTCTCGCCCCGGGCAAAGGCACGCGCATTTTCCATCGTGACGATGGCAATGCTCTGCAGTGCTGTGCGCGTAAAGAACGCCTGATGGCTCGTCACCACCACATTCGGGAAGCTCATCAGGATGGGCACTACCTCATTTTTCAACACATCATCGGAGAAATCCTCAAACACCTGGCCATTCTCATCCTCGTATACGTCCAGTCCCACGCCCGCAAACTTGCGGGCCCGCAGCGCGTCAATCAGGGCGCGGGTGTCAATCAGCCCGCCGCGGCTCGTGTTGACCAGCACCGCGCTGTCCCGCATCATTTTGATGGTATCCGCGTTAATCATGTGGTGTGTTTCGGACGTCAGCGGGCAGTGCAGGCTGACCAGATCCGCGGTGCGCAGCAGCTCATCCAGCTCCACATAGCGCACAAGGCCTTCCAACGTCGGATTTTTGTACTGGTCATAAGCCAGCACCGTCATGCCATAGCCGTGGCAGATACGGGCCATAGCCGCGCCAATACGCCCCGTGCCCACAATGCCCGCCGTGGAGCCGTACAGGTTCGAGCCCAACAGGCCGTCCAGCGCAAAATTGTTGTTGCGCACCTTGATATAGGCCTTGCAGATGCGGCGGTTTGCGGCCTGCGCCAGCGCCATGGCGTGCTCCGCCACCGCCTCCGGGCTGTAGCCCGGCACGCGCAGCACGGTGATACCGTACTGTTTGGCAGCCGCCAAATCCACGTTATTGTAGCCCGCGCAGCGCATCAGCAGGCAGCGGATACCGCCCTGCGCCAGCTTTTCCAGCACCGGCGCCGAGCAGTCCGCATTGACAAAGGCGCACACCGCATCTCCGCCATGCGCCAGCGTTGCAGTATCCGCGTCCAGATTGGCCGTCAGGAATTTGATTCCGCACCCATATTCCGGGTCCGCCGCCAGCACATCAAAATAGTAGTGGTCATACTCCCGCGTGCCATAAAAAATAATTTTCATAAAATTTCCCCCCAGTCCCCTTCAGTATCTGTCTTTTACGGTTCCAGTATACCGCACCACCCACCAAATTTCCGTTGTTCGGCCAACAAATCCGCCTGTTCACTTTCTGTTTTCTCCCTGTAGGGGCGGGGCCCCCGACGCCCCGCGGCCGGTTTGTTCTATATGCCGTCTCCGGTTTGCCGCGTGTTTCCGTTTGGCAAACTGCCGCACCGCGCGGGGAATCTCCCGGGTGCTTTACTTTTTACGCACCATTGGTCAAGCAATAGAATCCGTTGCAGCGACGGATTCTGTTTTTGTTTTTATGGGGGTTACAGAGCGATTGAGGCAATCGCTGGTTTTTCCGATGAAGCGGTAGTAGATTTCGATGCGCATCACCGTTTCACCGTCGATTATCTCTTTCTCGTGGACGATGATTTTCCTCAATCAGCGTGTGAACCAGTTCCTCATCCAGTTCCGTAATGTCTGCATACGGGGCAACCAAATTGGTGAAATCCTGTATGCCCTGCGTTTTGGTGGTTGCTTCGGTGAGCAACGCTTGAATTTCTGTGGCGCGGGTTTTCAATTCTTTTGTTTCCGCTTCATACTTGGCAGATAGGGTTTGGTAGAGGTCATTTGAGAGCCGTCCGAACACGTTATCCTCGTAGATGCGCTGCACCAGCGTGGCCAGTTCGGACAGGCGGCGCTGGGCTGCGTCCAATTCTTTTTTCATGGCTTTCTGCTCGCTCAACTGCCCAGCCTGTGACAAGCCCATCAGATAGTCCGCATACGCATCGGCATCCTCGGCAGCCAGCATAGCGTGACGGCGGATGTCTGCCAGCACGATAGCCTTGACCTGTTCCAGCGAGATATAGTGCGTGGTACACACCTTGCCGCCGTAACGCCGATTGGCGTTGCAACTGAATGTCCCCAACGACTTGCGGCGCTCGTCTTTTTTGCGGCTGCAAAACGCCATGCGCTTGCCGCACTCTCCACAGAACATGATTCCACGGAAAATGTTATTCTCGCTGCGCTTTTTACCCGGCTGCTTGACCTTGATGCGCTCCTGTACCGTCCAGAAAGTCTCGGCATTCACCAGCGCTTCGTGCGTATCTTCCACAACGACCCAATCCTCTTCGGGTTTCCAAATCATCTTTTTTGACTTGAAATTTTGCGTGCCGGTGCGGAAATGCACCATATTCCCGATGTAGACTTGATTCATCAGAATGGCACGAACCGTGCTGTGATCCCACGCATACGGATAGGTCAGAACAATATCCGAGGCAAAGGTTCCAAACTTTTCATGCAGGTACGCCTGTGGGCGGAGAACCTGCTTTTTCTCCCAGTTCCTTTGCAATGATGCTGCAGCTTTTGCCCGCAAGCGACATTTGGAAGATTTCCTTGACGACCCATGCGTACTGATTCGGAACGAGCTTGTGGCGGTCATTAGGGTCACGGTCATAGCCATACGGTGGATACGCACCCGTGTATTCCCCACGCAGTGCCTTTGCCTTGAATGCTGACTTGACCTTGCGGCTGATGTCCTTGGCATACCATTCGTTGATGATATTCTTGAACGGCGCAAACTCGTTATCCCCGGCAGCGGAATCTACGCCATCCGTGATGGCGATGAAGCGCACCTTATTTTCCGGGAAGATAACTTCCGTGTAGCGTCCGACTTCCAGATAGTTGCGGCCAAGGCGCGACAGATTTCCGCCTGCTTGCAGAAAGAATGACGCTTATTTGAATTTGAAAGAACCTTGAAAACCGAATTACAGTTAGGGGGTACGCGAATGGAGCGTTTAGACTTCTGCTCGTTTGTGGTGACCCTGCGCAGATACATTTATGCGGATGCGCTGGGAAACCAATTAGACTTACTTTGTTTGCTGTTCGGCAGCTTTTTGCAGAGTACAGATGCCGAAGATTTCACCTTCGACAACGGACAGGTCTGCCGCTGGCTCAACGGCACAGCGCGGGTCAGCCCGAAGATCACATCCTTTTACCTTGTCGGTGAGAACCAAGAGAAAGCTGACACAGGACATGGAAACAAAAATACTTACCATTATGTCGGACCCCGCAATGGCAGCGCAGAGCGAGTGTGACTTGTTGATGCAGGATGTTTCCATTTCCACCAGCAAGAAAAAGTCATTATATGCGGAACAGGATTTTTCCGTTTCCGCGCAGGTCGCAGAAGTTTTTGTCCTTACTGCTGTGCTTCGCAATGCAGCGTGAGTTTGTAAACGCGAAGCACGGGCAAAGGTCTGCGAACAGATCATCTTGCCGCCGGACTATGACCCGGTAGTTTTTACCGAGGCCCGGATGTCCAAATGTATCGTGATCCAGCCAATGACCGGGCCTTACAAAATTGTAAAGGCGGAGAATATTTTTAAAGAAATCCCATTTGCACTCGAAAAAATATTCCCACCTGTAAGTGAGGGATTCCGAAGATGCTGTGGGAACATGCCGAGCAGATGAAAAAAACGCCGGAAAATGCTTTTGGCTTTGGTGCAATATCTAAAAGAAACTTATCAGCTTGGCATTATGGAAATCGAAACCGGCAACGAAGAAAAAAGGTCATGCTCTTGTGCGGGAAGTTCAGAATATTTACCGACAACTGTATGGTGAAATGCCTGCCCTTATGGAAGAACAACGTCAGATGTATCGGGAGTATCTGGAAAGCAACGGAATCCGATTTTTCCAAGAACCCCATAAACTAACAGGCTGACGGCACAGCGGTTCTCTCACGAAAGTGAGAGGGCCGCTTTTTTCTATGTTCATTTTCCTGCGCTCAATTTCCGCACAATTTCCCATCAATGCTAAAGCAGCCCGCTTTCGATAAAATGAATCTGTAACCCGATACCAAAATCGGTGTCGGCAGCAACATTCCGAAAGGGGGCTTTTTATAAGGCAAGAGAAGAAAATTTTATCAAAGCCTATCGGCACAAAATCGGCAGGGGTGACGTTTGAGGTCACATCCTACGACAACCCGGCAGGCATGCAAACATCGCAGGAAATGCTTTTGCAGATGATGGAGCAGAAGATACACGGAGAGAGGAGATGATTCCCCGATGAAGCAATTCAATGACATTACAATTATCGGCATCGACCAAGGGTATGGCAATATGAAAACCGCCAATACCATTTTCCCTACGGCTATTACCGCTTACGACACCGCGCCCCATGTTCAAGGGTGATGTGCTGGAATACGGCGGTAAATTCTACCGCGTGGGAGAAGGTCACAAGGGCTTTGTGGCAGACAAGTCAACGGACGGCGATTTCTATCTGCTGACGCTGGCGGCTATCGCCAAAGAGTTGGAGCAATACCGGCTGTTCACCGCCAGCCTGTGTCTGTCGGTGGGGCTGCCGCTGAGCTGGGTCGGCAGCCAGCGTGAGAGCTTCCGGCAGTATCTGATGCAGAACGAAACGATACGTTTCCGCTTCAATGGGAATCTGTTTTCAGCTTCGCTTCGTGGGCTGCAAGGTGTATCCGCAGGGCTATGCGGCCATTGTTCAGCAGCTGGCAGACTTCGAGGGAGAGCATCTGTTGGCTGACATCGGCAACGGCACAATGAATCTGCTCTACTTGACGGATTCTCAGCCGCAGGAAAGCCGCTGTTGGACGGAGAAAATCGGTGTGAACCAGTGCATGATCCGCGCTAAAGAAGCGGTGCTTCGGCGTTTTGGCAGCAAAATCAGCGACAGCACGGTGGAGCAGATTTTGCGGACAGGCACGGCAAAAAATCGATGCCGACTATCTCGCCTGTATTCGAGAAGTTGCATCCGGCTATGTAGCCGAACTGTTTGCAGCCTTGCGCAGTTACGAGTACGACCCTGCCACCACGCACTTGACCATCGTGGGCGGCGGTGGGCAGTTGGTCAAGCACTTCGGCAGCTATGACCCGGAGCAAGTCACCATTGTGGATGACATCTGCGCCGCTGCCAAGGGGTACGAGTACATGGCCTACCGCCAGATGCTCCGAGGGTGAAACCGTGTCGGAGATACGGACGACCAACCTGCGGTTCAACCTTGGCAAAAGAGCCGCAGCGGAAAGCATGGCAGTATTTGCAGACGATGGATAAATCGGTGTTCAAGTCGTACAACCAAGCGGTCGCCACAGCGGTGGTGGACTACTTTGACCGCTACTACCAGACGCAGGATGACCCTTATCTGGAGACGCGAGCGCGCGAGGAACAGTTTGTGCAGCAAATCGTGGATGCAGTGCGGGATACTTTGCGGGAGACGATGCCGGTCTTTCTGGCAGGGTGCATAACCGGGATGGCGCAGAACCCTGCCGCTGTTTCTCCCCAGCCTGTAAAAAGAACCTGTGAAAGACAGCATCAACTGGGATTTTGTGGGTGGCTGATATGCCTGTGCGGACTTTACAGGAATGTCTGGACGAGTTTGTGGCAGAACGCCCGCTCCAGCCGGATGAATATCCCGATGCTGTCAGTGGGCTGGCTTACTGCAAACGCTGCCGTTCCCCGCGCAGGACGCGGCAGATGTTGTTCGGAAAAGAGAGAATCCTCCCGATAGGGTGCAGATGCCAGATGGAAGATGCTGCTTTTGTTCAGAGCAGCAGTACAAATGGCGATAAGCAGCGGCAGAATTTCAGCCCCAAAACGCAGACACCCAAACAAGGCTGATTTTCACACCAAAAAGGAGAAAGCATGACCGAAGATGAGAAAAAGTTGATACAGGCACGGCACAGGCTGGAAGCTGTGCAGGCACGCAACCGCCAGAAAGAGCGCAAGGCGCGAACCCGCCGACTTATCCAAGAGGGCGCGATACTGGAAAGTGTATGGCCGGAGATACGCGACATTCCGATGGCTGACTTGCCACGCAAGCTGCACGATAAACTGAGCAATGCCCCGTGAGGGGGCAGCTCTCCCTCACCGAAGTGCGCACTTACTCACCACCGGCAAGCCGGCGGTGGTATGTGCGCCCGCTGAGGCGGGAGGACTTTTTATCGCGGAGGTGATATGCTGTAGCTATCTATCATTTCGAGTCAAAAATCATCAGCCGTGGAGCAGGCCGTTCTGCTATCGCCGCCGCTGCCTATCAGAGTGGAGAACGGCTGTACAACGATTATGACGGCCTTACCCATGACTACACCAAGAAAGGCGGTGTCCTCTATACAGAAATCTTACTGCCGCCCCAAGCCCCGGCAGCGTGGAAAGACCGACAGACCCTGTGGGCAGCGGTGGAGTCTGCCGAGAAAACCAAGGACAGCCGCCTTGCTCGCCAGTTGATCGTTGCCCTGCCCGTTGAACTTGGGCGGGATGATTGGCTGCTGCTTCTGCGCGGCTTCATCCAAACGGAATGTGTAGACAAGGGTATGTGCGCCGACTTCGCCATCCACGACCCGGATGGGCATAACCCCATGCACACATTATGCTGACGATGCGCCCGTTGGATGTCCACGGAAAATGGCAAGGCAAAACGCAAAAAAGAATACCTGTGCCGCAAAGCCGATGAGGAACGTGGCTTTACAGCACAGGAGTTTTTGCGCAGGCAAAAAGAGAACGGCTGGGAAAAGCAATATAAGTACAAGAACACAGCGGGCGTATCGGCGTGGCTGACGCCCACACAGGCCGCCCGCGAACCGGGGTGGAAACGCTGCTCGAAGCAGCCGAAAGCGGTGAAATTAGGGCGACAAAACCCGCTGTGTGCGCGATGGAACAGCCCGGAGCAATTACTGGACTGGCGGGAAGCGTGGGCAGATGCCGTGAACCGCACACTGGAAGAAAAACAGCAATCCGTCCGTGTAACCCATCTAAGCCATGCGGCGCTGGGGCTGGATGAGCAGCCCACAGTGCATGAGGGCAGCCAAGCCCGAAACCTTTGAATTGCAGGGCATCAAGGCAGACCGCTGTGAACTGAACCGCCAAATCCGCGCGGACAACAAGCTGCTGCGCGAACTGAAAGCCCAGCTTGCCAAGCTGTCCAAGGCCGTTGAGAGAATACCGTAGAGCATATTGCGGAAACGCTGGAACGGCTGCGCAGCAGTTTGATAATGCTGCAATACCGCCTGT
>VOFK01000153.1_pt1 | contig 54001 bp, 82 predicted proteins | sample 5384121 | NCBI WGS metagenome assembly VOFK01 (sample SAMN12384730, study PRJNA508395) | human gut metagenome | isolation source: healthy gut J | host: Homo sapiens | reverse complement strand
TTCTATAAAAAGAAATAAGGAGTACACAGCATGAAGATAGCATAGAAGCCCAACGGATTTTCCGTCCCGACAAGCACGGCATGGATTTCGTAGCACTGGAAACCATCCGCGAATTGCAGAAACGGAACGACGGCAATGAATACTACATTATCGTGGCTCCGGGCGAAGACCATTGCCTGGAAGAATCTGCCAACCTCTCCATTGTGGAAGTGGCATGTCCCACCTACCCGCTTTGGGAACAGATAGCCCTGCCGCTGGCGGTGAAACGTTTAGGGGGCCGACCTGCTGCATTGCACGTCCAACACAGCCCCCGCTCTGCTGTCCGGTTCCGCTGGTGCTGACACTCCCACGACATCATCTATCTGGAACCCGCCAACAGCGCAGTCCTCGCTTTTTATCAGGAAATGGGCCGGCACTTTACCGCCGCCTCACCGTACCACGGATTCTGAAGAAATGCCGGAAAATCATTACCGTTTCGCACTTCGAACGCAACCGCATCCGCGAAGCCCTGAACATTCCGCCGACCGCATTACGACCATCTACAACGGCTATAGCAGACATTTCCGTCCGATGGACGACATAAACATGCAGATAGTAAACCGCTACATCCCCCAAAAAGACTTCCTTCTTCTGGGAAACACGGACCCTAAAAAGAATACGGCGCGGGTGCTGAAAGCCTACCAGCCTTTATCTGGAAAAAATCGTCCGTAAAGGCGTCCGCTGCTCATCGCAGACCTCAACGAAACCTATATGAAGACAGGCTGCTGCAGAAAACATCAGTAACCGCCTGAAACAGCACCTATTCTATCCCGGCTATATCCACAACGCCGACCTCGCCACGCTGTACAATGCAGCATTCGCTTTCTCTACCCCTCGCTGCGCGAGGTTTCGGCATCCCCTCTGGTGGAAGCTTTGCGGCACTCCCGTCGTACGGGGGCACCTCCATGCCCGGGCGGGCGGTCCGGATACTGCCGCAGACCCAATCGGCCGGAAGAAATAGCCGGTGCAGTGCTGCGTCTCAAAATGAAGACGCGCTCTATCGGCAGCAACGGAATATGGGCTGCTGCGCGCCCGGCAATTCTCGTGGAAAAAGACAGCCGATGAGCTGATTTCAAGTATATCAATCACTCGACATAATAAATGACCTCCGCCCATGAAAACCCTTTTTCTTGTCTTTTTACGGATTTCAGGATACAACGGTATCAGTAAGAAAATCAGATACCAGGCGGACGCCCTCAGGCTATGCGGGGCAGATGTACGCACCTGCCACTACGAGGTTGGCAACGACGGCAGCCGGAAGTGGATGATAGACGAAGATGTGCTTGCTGATTTGGGCAAGGAATACCCGCCAAAATAAAAAAACGGCTGTCGTTCGCCCCTATCCTGCAATACGTTCGCCGGGAAGGCATACAATGCGTATATATCCGCTCTATCACAACGCCAAATCCCTTTACCATACACTTCGTGAGGATGCTGAAAAAAGCAGGGTGTAAGAGTGCTGCTGGAGATACCCACATATCCCTATGACCACGAATATTCTTCCGGCATGGAGAAAGTACAGTTGTACACGGACAAATGCTGTTCCGCCATGCGTTCTGCAGGTACTGTCGATTTCATTGTAACCTTCTCCAGCGATGACCGGATATTCGGTCGCCCCACCATCCGCATATCCAACGGAATAGATTTCGCCCGCATCCCCCTGCGCTCTCCCCGGCACGGCACGAGCAAGGAACTCCACCTGATAGGAGTTGCCGAAATCCACTTCTGGCATGGTTTCGACCGGTTGCTGAAAGGCCTGGGAGCATATTACGGCAAACAACCCCGAATATAAAGTCTATTTCCATCTGATAGGCAAACCGAGCGGCAGGCGGGAAGAGAAAGACATTGCAACACTCATCCGCCGGTACTGCTTGCAGCCGTTCGTCACCCTGTACGGAGCAAAGCATGGCGAGGAGTTGGACGCGCTTTTCAACCGGGCAGACTTTGCCACTAGGCAGTCTGGCACGGCATCGCAGCGGCATATACAACATCAAGACCCTGAAAAACAGGGAATATGCAGCGCGCGGGTTCGGCTTCGTCTACTCCGAAACGGACGATGATTTCGACCTCATGCCCTACACGCTGAAAGTGCCCGCCGACGAAAGTCCGTCAGCATCCCGCCTTGATAGAGTTCTGCCAGCACATGACCGTGACACCGCGGGAAATAAGAGATTCCATCCGACACCTTTCTTGGGAAGAACAGATGAAAAAAGTGTATGAACAGATTGTCCGAATAAAAAAGTAAAATACCATGCCCGAAGTTTCCGTTATCATCCCCATATACAACACGGCTGCCTACCTGCGCAAGGCGCTGGACAGCATTTGCGGCCAGACCCTGAAAGAGCTGGAGATAATCCTTATCGACGACGGCTCTACCGACGGAAGCCGCGGCATCATCGAAGAATACGCGAAAACGCGACGCAAGAATCCGGTGGTACGCGCAGCCCAACCAGGGGATTATCCGTTGCACGCAACCGAGGATTGCTGCATGCTACCGGCAAGTACCTATATTTTTTATGGACAGTGACGACATATTGGATACGCAAGCCCTCCGGCACTGCCATGATTTGTGCGAGAAAAGAGAACTGGACTTCATCTTCTTCGATGCAAAACCGCTGACGGAGTCGGCTGACAGCCAGAATATTCCCAATTATGACAGAAAAGGGAAAATAGACGAATCCGTACATTCCGGCATGGAATTGCTGGATTATGAGCTGAGCAACCGCCTGTTCCTCACTCCCGTTTACCTGCATGGTCAATCGCCTGTTCCTGAAAAAATGCTTCACTTGCTTTCATCCCGGCATTATCCACGAAGACCATTCTTTCACTATGATGATTTATCTGAATGCACAAAAAGAACATGCTACGTTCCCAAGGCTTTCTTCGGGCGAAGGATACGTCCCCACTCCATTATGACCAGTCGCTTCGGAATGCGCAACATCGAGGGATACACCACCGTATGTACCCAAATGCAGGCACTCGGGCAAGAACATCCCGAATGGAAAACGGTCATCCGCAAATACCTGTCCTACACCCTGAACGATGTAATCTGGGCGGGACACCGGATGTCGCTGCTTGAAAAAATAGAAACCGCCTGCCGCTTCAGGCGCCTGCGGCTCGGAAAATATGTAAGCTTCAGAAACTGGCTGTGTTCTGGCTAAAGAAAAAATAGGAAAAGACCATGAAAGCGCTTGTTTCCATCATCACCGTCAACTATAACGGGCTGCGCGATACCTGCGAAATGATAGACTCTTTCCGCAACCACGAAACCTATCCGCACTACGAAATCATCGTTGTGGACAATGGTTCGCGCCTGCCCGAAGCGGAAGAAATACAGGAACGATACAGGAGGTAACCTCGTACCGGACGGCTCCTTATCAGGCAGCCCTGCATCGGACAACCCGCCTCCTTTCCTCCGGTCAAAGTGGTGCGGAACATCAACAACGGATTTGCCGGCGGCAACAATGCCGGACTGAAAGCCGCCGGAGGAGATTATCTCTTTTTCATCAACAACGACACCCTCATCAAAGAACCGGTACTGGATGCGTTGGTACGACGCATGGAGTGCGACCCACAACGTAACGGCGGCGTATCGCCCATGTTGAAATTCGCCGCTTGTCCGGACATCCTGCAATATGCAGGCTTCACTCCTCTAAGTTCCCTTTACACTGCGCAACGCATCCATCGGATTCATGCAACAGGACGGCCCGCGCTTCCGTACTCCCTGCGAAACCGCCCCATTGCACGGAGCCGCCATGATGGTAAGCCGGCAGGCGCTACAGGATGCAGGCCCCATGACCGAAATATATTTCCTTTTTACGAAGAGCTGGACTGGTCTGCACAGCTTAGAAAGCCGGTTACCGCCTATGGTACGAACCTGCTGCCATAGTCTACCACAAAGAGAGCATGACGGCGAAGCGAGGCAGTCCGATGCGGGAGTTCTTACCTGTCGCGCGCCCGCGTGCTCTTCGCCCGCCGGAATCTGCAAGGCATCAGGAAATACCTGTCTTTGCACCTACACCTCTGCATCCTCGCCGCTCCTAAAAAAGCGGCCGTATATCTGCTGCACGGACAAGGCACACTTGCCAAGGCAACGCTATGCGGCACTTATCGGGGAAATGTTCGTTCAGTACCGATAAAAGTTTATCCCCATTAAACTGATAGTTTATTAGAATAAACTTCCGGTTCAATAGAATAAACTTTCAGTTTAATGGGGATAAATTATAATAAACTCCACATGTATGCATTCTATTTACGCCGCAAACGCTTCACCAGCGAACGCATCCCTGCCGAACAGCAATAGAAGCTGCTGCACAATATCAGCAGAAATACCAGAGAGGAGACCAGCGCATATACAATCCACATGCCATATCCCCGGGACGGCTCCGCCAACGGAAGGAAACAAAGTACCGCTTCCGTCAGCCCCCATGCAAGAACGGCAAGCAGCATACCGGAATATATTTTTTCCAATATGACTTCACGGACATTTTAAACCCCTCTTTGTAAAGGAAGTAAGGCTTCCAGATACTGATAACGGTTATCGAACTGGCTATATCTCCCAGCAATACTCCCGGAAGTCCCCACAAATAGCCGCCTGCCAATGCCACCGCTACTGTTATCGCCAGTGTGGCAACCGGCGCCCATGTCGTCGAAACAGTCCGTAACCGAAAATGAACTGGTCGTTCGTACCCCTGAACTGACTGATAAAGAAGTTGGTAAGAATCACAATCAAGACGGAACGGGGGCAATATGTACTCCTCGCCCAGCCACCCGTAATGAACGGGTCCATCAGATGATACAACGCGAACGTCAGAAACGAGGCTATCAAAAGCGCAATGAGCTCAACTCCCAAAATACCTGCTGGATACGCTTCATATCCCCTCGGCTATCAGACTGCCCACCCCTGCGCCGGTACTGCCCAGAAAGTTATCGACCAACTGATTCAGCTTGGTGAGCAGCAGCATATAGTTGCCGTAATACGCCACCAGTTTCAATGAAGTAAATGCGTAGACCAGAAAAGGCAAAAGCTGCGTTCTGCCCATTCCCGCCAGCTTATGTACAAAACATCTGACGGGCTTTACGCACAATAATCTATTCTCCGGATATTTCAGTCTGCCTTCCGACACACTGCACTTCAGCCACGGATATACCCGGTTTATCTTCCAGTTCAGTATGAACGAATACAAAATGCCGAATGTCAGTTCAATGGCTATCCACAGATAAAGACTGCCCACGTAGCATACCAATGCTATTTGCAGGAAAGGAATTTTGATGATATTGGCCGTTTGAAAATAAACGGTGACTACATAGTTGCGCTGGTCGGCGCCCAGCAGGGGTTTGCCGGTAATTAACAAAATAACTGATGAGAGCGGAAGTCAAAAATGCAAAATAAGCAAAATAGATTACTCCGAGGCGAATGCCGGCATCGGCGAATATATAGGGCAGGAAGCAGGCCAAAAGCGTCCCGCTCCCAAAATCAGCGAGTCCTACGTTACGATAGAGATAAGCCAGTACCGAAGACAATCTCCTTTATCCTGTCCCGATTTCCGTCGAAAATCGGTTTGTAAAGCACATAGCCGATGGAAGCTCCGATGCCCAGCTCCGCCAGATTGAGAAAGCCAAAGCAGGTTCTGCATCGTACTCGTCCAGCCCGACAAAGTCCGCCCTTTCTCAAGAAATATCTTCCTAGAGAAAAAGGAGATGAAAAAGGGTGACAAGGTAAAAGAATACATTGACACGCGCATTCAGATAGCTTTTTATGGAGGCAGGGATTCTGACATTGTAAAAACATTATTTATAAAACCTTGGTTATGGAAGTACAATGAAACTTACTTTTCAACAGTTCTGCAAAAGTCCTGTATATGTTTTTCCAACTTTCAAACCGAAGATAAATACACAAAGCTCTACAATATCCTTTACTGCCGAAGTGCTTTGCGGCAATCCGTCACACGTCGGAATAGCTGTAAAGTACCTTATCGCTACGCCCTATATCCAGCAAAAGCGGTTGTAACGGCAAGCAACCTTTACACGGGCAAGAAGAGTGTCTGACCGCACTCCATACTGCAATGAATCTTTTCTGACTGTGACACAATAAACATACCCGGAACATGCCGCTACTTTACGGGCATGGTAATCCCATAAGCGGCAAACATGGCATCGTTGGCGGCAACCGTTTCATCAAAGCAAATACGGTATCTGCGCACCAATTCTGCGGAAACCATCTTAGCCCAGGGTACGTCGTTACGGTATTTCAGAATTTCAAGGTCCATGTCCTCCGCTATTTTCCCATTATGGACCTGGCGTGACGGAACCGGAGCCAGTGTATCCGAATCGACTGTTTCCGCACGGAACGTAATCAAGTCATAGTCCGTATTCCGGTAAGTATCCAATACGTTCAGGAAGCCGGGCAGAAAGAAATCATCGGCATCCGCAAATACCAGCCATCTGCCTTTGGCTCTGGCAAGTCCGCAATTACGGGCATAACCGGCTCCTCTGCCCTCTTTGGTAAAGAGAATCTCCACATCCGCCCTGTCACTGCCCGGAAAATGAGCAAAGTCCACAACATCCGGGAACTGTCATCATCTGCCACGATAATCTGCACATCGTCCCTGCGGCGGAATGGAATCGAGACACCGTTGCAACAGGCAAGGTATGTCCTTATGGGGAATAATGATTGAATATAGAATTTCCATTTCTTCTTATCGTAAAATGAAACCAGACCTGCCCTATGCCTTTTTCGGAATAACCGAATACGTACCTGAACAGCAACTGCAAAGTATGGACATATAGAGATTATAACAAAAGCAGAAACCATGCAACAGGAACTGCCTGCCCCACTTGTCCGCTTTATATCCGGGATGATAAAACTCTTTCATAAAAAGAGCGCTGTTCCGCTGCCAACCGGCGCAAATGTTGTGTCCGTAATGAGAAAGGAACTTTCCCGGCAGAGCGATAGTCGGCAATCAATGCACGCTGGAAAAACAGCACGACAAAGGAGAAAGCTGTTCTCATATCCGCCACATTCAAGTCTAACTTTCCGGCAAGCCGTACAGTAATCGATTTATATAATTTGAAAGTTGCATACTCCGATGCAAAAATCATTCAGAACGCTTTGTCAAAAGAACCGGGTACGTCGCAATAGACATAATCTACATGGCTGCCTACAACCACCTGCCGGCAATGAAACAAATATTGAAAATTGAATATCGTATCTTCACCGAAAGAAATCTCTGCTGGAAAGCGTAACCCCAACCGCTCAAATGAGAACCCGGCTGAAAAGTTTGGCAACCGGTCCCCGCATATCCCGCATCTCATCATTGAGAAACAGCTCCTGACATCTCTACCGGTATAGACCGACGGAATAAAAGAGGTTGTATATTGCCTGTCTGCCTGCTCCGACACAATTGTAAATCCTGTACAACAATGGAGTCCAGATTCAAAGGCCTTTCCTCATAGAGATGTTTCAGATAGTCCGTACCTACATAATCGTCCGAATCGACAAAAACGATATACTCTCCTTTCGCTTCATCCAGCCCCTTGTTGCGGGCCGTACTGACACCTGCATTCGTTTGATGCAGCACACGGATGCGGCAGTCTCTTTCAGCCCAGTCATGGCATATCTTGCCGCTGTTGTCAGGACTGCCGTCATCTATTAACAACAATTCAAAAGCTGTAAAAGACTGGGCAAGCAGACTTGCGATACAACGGGAAAAGGTATTTTTCTGCCTTATAGACCGGTATTATTACAGATATGACACATTGTTCCATCATCTTTCCGCTCCAAACATATACCTGAACTTAATTCCCCACAGGCAGCGCATCCACGCATCAAAAGCAACCGCACCGACATTGACCAGCAAAAACCTTGAGAACTTATCCGCCTTATACCGGGGAGAGAAACATTCTTCTATCCACCTCCTGTGGGATGAAAAGTAACTGACGCAAAAAAAACAATCCGCTCTTTTCGGCTATAATGATTCTCTTTCTTATAGATTGCCAACAGGATTTTATGAAAAAACACCGTTAATGAATCCCATACCCCGACCAAAGAGGAATCCTCCAACCGATAGGTTTCCTTATATCGGCATACTCTTTCCAGAGAGTTGGAAAAAGCGGCGTATTCGCTGCGGAAATCTTTTATGCAAGTGGATAATGTAGCCATAGAATATCCCCACCTCTATATATATAGGTGGAAGTATCGCAGATAAGCAGATAATCCGAATAAGGAAGATAGTCGAGCATAAAGAGCATATCTTCCAATCCCGACACAGCAGGAACAAACCGGAGACCGTGTTCCTTTATCAGCCTGTTGTCATACAGCTTTGCCCAGCATACATTACGTACTTTCCAACCAGCTCTGCAAGCACACGCGAACAGTCCATCGGCAAGATGGTTTGTTGCGGAACATGAACGGTATGCAAAGAACCGTCGGGAAACAGTTTATCGAACCCGCAAATTACCGTTCCTCTTTGAGACTTATCGGCAGGCAATGATGCGTAAAGCTCCTGCACAAATAGGTGGAAGTGACGTAATCGTCCGAATCGACAAATGCAATATAAGTCCCCGATGCGTGCTCCAGCCCTTTGTTCCGGGCGCAACTCAACCCTGCATTCTCCTGATGGAAAACTCTTACTCTCTTATCCTTACCCGCATATTCATCACAGATTTCCCCGCAACGGTCCGGGCTGCCGTCATCTACCAACTGCAACTCGAAATCAGTAAACGTTTGCGATAAAATGCTGCTTATACATTCGGCCAAGTATTGCTCGACGTTATATACGGCACTATCACTGATATTTCGGGGATGTTCCGTTCCATGGCATAATTTTTCAATCGACTCGTGCGTGGTATGAATAAACCGCCTGTTCGCTTCCTTCAGCCGGAACAGGTTCAAAAAGCATCAGCAGGAAAGAGTAAGGAAACCCAACAAACCGCTTTCAGCAAACGCCATTTCCAATATTTGCGGGGAATGGCGAGAGCCAGCGCCAACAGCAACAGTATGAATATCCCCCACCATTTACAGGCCGACGGAGACGCGAACAGGGAATGTGCGAGGGAAATTATGAACACAAAGCCCAGCAGCAACACTCTGGAAAGAGAGATTTGCTGATAAAGCTTATCGCAGAAGTCCCACTTCCCGCTGCGAATGGCAGGTAGCAGGTGATTGGCAAACTCAAAGAAACTGTAATACTGGGCGGACAGCCAACGGCGACGCTGCTTGTAAAAGCTGTTCGCTTTCTGTATCTTCTCGTCCCTGACGATAGTATCGAGCAGATAATGAATGTGTATGCCCTTATAAAGAAGCTTCATTTCCAGCACGCGGTCAAAACCGCCCACAGAAGTGTTATCCATCATCGCATCGTAAAACAAAAGGGATATTCAAAGGCCATCCCCGAACCTATCAGAGCCGCCGACATTCCCAAATTGACATGTCCCAAACGGAATATGGAATTGTTTATCTCCTCGCTGATTGCATCCAGATAGGCCATACCGGTATTCAGATTCTTGGCCACGCGATGTGTCTGTACCACCCGGACGCCGGACACGGAGAAAAAGCATCGTTCAGCTCGGACAGGTAGGAAGGAGCAATAATGTTATCCGCATCTATTACCAATGCTATGTCGTAAGCGGCTTTGTCCAAATATCCGAGGGCTGCTTGCAGGGATTTGGTATTGGTGCTCTTTCTCAAAAATCGACTTGAAGCAGCTTTTATGGGAAGTGAAGACAAAGCCGCATTGGTTTCGGGTTGCATGGTCCGAAATAACCACAATATCATATCTGTCATCCGGATAATCTGCGCCAGACAGGCATGCACGGTAGGCAATATAACCGCATCTTCGCGATAAGCGGCAATGAACACAGCAAACCGCTTGCTTGTCCGGGCCGGTGCGGTAACGAACGGTTTGTACCGGCACAGCGATGCCAGACTGCACACCAGCAGATATGCCACATTTATCGCGAATAAAATGTATAGCAACCAATCAAGAGTATATAACAAGTGTTCCAAAATCCATGCAATTTAAGCCTGTTGTTCTATGTTCCGGAAAGCCTGCCTGCCGGACATTCGTTACAAAAGATACAAAAAACGGGAAGAGTTTGGACAGAATATACAAAAAAGTGAGCATAAAATACAGAAATAAAAAAACGAGCAAGCTCTTCCAAACCCCTCGCCTCGTGTAAGAAAAGCCTAAAGGCTTTTCTTTTTTTACTAACATCAAATTGTTACCCAAAAATCAATCTTTCTTTTTTACCCCTAAAAAAACAAACTTCAATTACCTATCAAATAACACTTAATGTTTAACTTTTACCTTTTTCTAATTACCTACTTTAATCTAAAACTTTTACCTATGAATTAATTCAATCTTTTACCTCTTAACTAATTACCTTTACTGAAAACTTTATCTTTTTATTCTTTTATAAGAGCAATTTCCCAACTGCACTACAAAGGTAATTTTTTTCCCGTGTGCGCAAACAGGAGGGGGAAAGAAGTGTGTTTTATAACATTGTTTTAGAGATTAAAGCGTCGGTTTTACACTTATAAACACTTAAAATGCTACCAATGTGACACACCCTCCGCCAAAGCATTACACCGGGTATAAAAAAACAACCACCGAAGCGCCATAGCACCTCGATGGTTGTCCCCTTTAAACACCTTTAAACAAAATGAAATATCTTAATTTCTAGCTTCTGCGATATAAGCCAGAGCTTCTTTACATTTTTCTGTTACATAAGTCCAGTCTTCCGCAGCAACTTTATCGCTCGGGAAGAGTTTGGATCCCATACCCACACAGAACACACCGGCTTTAATCCAGGAAGTCAGGTTTTCCTGTGTCGGTTCTACACCGCCGGTCACCATCAGCTTAGACCATGGCATCGGAGCCAACAAGCCTTTTTACCAGTTTTGCACCGAGCACCTTACCCCGGGAAGATCTTGCAAAGGTCGCATCCTGCCTCTTGTGCGAAGCCAACTTCTGAAACGCTTCCACATCCCGGAGTATAGGCAACCAGGCGACGGTTACAGATCTTGGCTATTTCAGGGTTGAACAACGGGCCTACAACGAAATTAGCGCCCAATTGCATATAAAGGGCTGCCGTAGCCGGATCAACGATAGAACCTACGCCGATAGCCATTTCAGGACATTCTTTTGCAGCGAACTTCACAACTTCCGCAAATACTTCGTGAGCAAAGTCACCGCGGTTGGTAAACTCGAATGCGCGAACACCACCTTCGTAGCAGGCTTTCACTACTTTCTTTGCCACTTCTGCATCTTTATGGTAGAATACAGGAACCATGCCGGTTGAACCAATTTTGTTCAATACGGCTATTTTATCGAACTTTGCCATTGTATTAATCAGTTTAATTTAATGTATGGAAATAACTCTTTTTCTGTTCTTTCAGACACGGATTTAGTAGCGTGTTCTTTGTTCGTGATTATTACAGGAATCCGGAATTTTATATGGAATCCGTGCCTGAAAAAAATCATTAGCGTTGTACACGACCGCTTGCGTCACCGCCTGCCAGCGCTTCTACCTCCTCAACTGAAACGAGGTTGAAGTCACCGTTGATAGTGTGCTTCAAGGCAGAAGCTGCTACTGCGAATTCGAGGGCAGCGCCCTGGTGGGCTTAGTCAGCAAACCGTGGATGATACCTCCTGAGAAAGAGTCACCGCCACCTACACGGTCAATATCGGATTGATATCGTAACGTTTTGATTCGTAGAATTCCTCACCGTTGTAAATCATTGCTTTCCAACCGTTGTGCGTTGCCGAGAATGATTCGCGCAGTGTAGAAATAACGTATTTGAAACCGAATTCCTTAGCCATAGCCTTGAAGATACCTTTGTAGCCTTCTGCATCTGTCTTACCGCCTTCTACATCGGCATCGGGTTTGAAACCGAGGCAGAGTTCAGCATCTTCTTCGTTACCGATGCAAACGTCTACGTATTGCATCAACGGTTTCATGATGGACTGAGCTTTTTCCTTTGTCCAAAGTTTCTTACGGAAGTTAAGGTCTACGGATACCGTAACGCCGTGACGCTTGGCAGCTTCGCAAGCCAGACGGGTAAGTTCGGCAGCCTTGTCGGAGATAGCGGGAGTGATACCTGACCAGTGGAACCAGTCTGCACCTTCCATGATAGCGTCGAAATCAAAATCCGCTGCATCGGCTTCGGCTATTGAAGAGTGGGCACGGTCGTAAATCACCTTGCTGGGACGCATAGATGCACCGGTTTCCAGATAATAGATACCTACGCGGTCGCCACCACGTGCGATGAAGTCTGTCTTTACACCATATTTGCGCAAAGCGTTCACTGCCGACTGACCGATTTCGTGTTTCGGCAATTTTGTTACAAAGTAAGCATCATGACCGTAGTTGGCACAGCTGACAGCAACGTTGGCTTCACCGCCACCATACACTACATCAAAAGAATCTGACTGCACAAAACGAGTATTGCCCGGAGTGGACAGTCTCAGCATAATCTCACCTAATGTAACGACTTTCTTTCCCATAATTCTATGTTTTTATTAAATACTATGATTAAATTGTTTCTTTCAGATTATCACATCAGCTCCTCACACAGAGCTAAACACCTGATACAATGAAGAGTAAACTGAAAAGACAGCTTGTTCTTCATAGCTTTCGTGTGCGGGCACAAAGATACAACAATTTTCGTAATTACAAAAATTGTTATATATTTGTATCGAAAATATTTAGATTATTATTGTGTACGGGCACAAATAACCATGAGTAAAACCATGAATACACCGGAAAGAATAAGAATTAAGGACATCGCCAAAATGGCCGATGTATCGGTGGGAACCGTAGACCGCGTTCTCCATGGACGTAGTGGAGTGTCGGAAGCCAGTCGCAAACGAGTGGAAGAAATCTTGGAGAAGCTGAACTATCAGCCCAACATGTACGCCAGTGCATTAGCTTCCAACAAGAAATATGCATTTGCCTGCCTGCTGCCCCAACACGAAACAGGAGAATATTGGACGGAAGTGGAGAATGGCATACACGAAAGCACTGACCACCTACTCGGATTTCAACATCACCGTGAAGGCTGAGGTACTACGACCCGTACGATTACCGCTCCTTCGCCCGCGGAAGCCCGCAGTATCGTAAATGACGCCCGACGGTGTGTTGTTTGCCCCCACTGCCCCCGCAGTACACCACTCCCTTCACCAATGAGCTTGAAGCGCTGCATATACCTTATATATATATAGACTCTAACATCAAGGAAGCTCCCGCCCTCTCCTTCTTCGGACAGAATTCGCACCAAAGCGGATATTTTGCCGCACGTATGCTGATGTTGCTTGCCGGCGACGCACAGGAAATCGTTATCTTCCGCAAGATAAACGAAGGTATTGTCGGTTCCAACCAGCAGGAACGGCGGGAAGTCGGCTTCCGAGAATATATGCGCGAGCATCATCCCGGCTGTCGCATCTGGGAACTGGACTTGCACGCCAAACGCGACGGTGAAGATGCACAGATGCTGGATGATTTCTTCCGGTCCACCCCACTGTAAAGAACGGCATCACATTCAACTCCAAAGCATACATCATCGGAGAGTACCTGCAAAGACACCGGAAAACGGATTTCAACCTTATGGGGTACGACCTGCTGAAACGCAATGTGGACTGCCTGAAAGAAGGAAGCATTTTCTTCCTTATCGCCCAACAGCCTACCCTGCAAGGATTCGACGGCATCAAGGCCTTATGCGATCACCTGATTCTGAAAAAAGAAATCGCAAGGGAGAACTTCATGCCCATTGACCTACTGACAAAAGAAAATATAGAATTCTTATTAGATAAGAGTGCCGGGCAATCAGGCAATGGAACTGTAATAACACTAAACGAAACCAATTAAAAGATAGTATATGGAAACAAAGTACCTGAAGATCAACTCTGCTGACAATGTTGCGGTGGCTATCACAGCACTTCCGGCCGGTGAAAAACTCATAGTAGACGGCAAGGAAATTATCCTGAACGAGGATGTTCCCGCCGGACACAAGTTCGCGCTGAAAGATTTTACGGAAGGTGAGAATGTAATTAAATACGGCTATCCCATAGGACACACCCGCACTGTACGGAAACAAGGAGACTGGATAAACGAAAACAACATTAGAACCAATCTTGCCGGACTGCTGGAATATACGTACAACCCCACTGAAGTGAACTGGACATTCCGCACAAGGAACCTGACATTTAAAGGATACCGCCGCAAAAACGGTGATGTGGGAGTACGCAACGAAATATGGATTATCCCCACAGTGGGTTGCGTAAACGGTATTGTCAACCAACTGGCAGAAGGACTGCGCCGCGAGACAGACGGCAAAGGCGTGGATGCAATCATGGCATTCCCGCATAACTACGGCTGTTCGCAACTGGGTGACGACCACGAGAACACGAAAAAAATCCTACGTGACATGGTGTTGCATCCCAATGCCGGCGCTGTGCTTGTGGTAGGTTTGGGCTGCGAGAACAACCAGCCGGACATATTCCGGGAATTTCTGGGTGACTACGATTCAGACCGCGTAAAGTTCATGGTGACCCAGAAAGTGGGCGACGAATACGAAGAGGGAATGAAACTGCTGCGGGAACTTTATGCAAAAGCCAGCAAAGACGAACGTGTGGATGTACCTCTGAGCGAATTGCGTGTAGGTTTGAAATGTGGCGGCTCCGACGGTTTCTCCGGCATCACAGCCAATCCGTTGCTGGGCATGTTCTCCGACTTCCTTATCGCACAGGGCGGCACAAGTGTACTAACGGAAGTACCGAAATGTTCGGTGCGGAAACAATCCTGATGAACCGTTGCCGCAACAAGGAATTATTTGAAGAAACAGTGAAGCTGATTAATGATTTTAAGAGTATTTCCTCTCGCATGGCGAGCCGGTAGGCGAGAACCCGTCGCCGGGTAACAAAGCAGGTGGCATCTCCACACTGGAGGACAAAGCATTGGGATGCACGCAAAAGTGCGGAAAGAGCTACGTGGACGGTGTGTTCCTTATGGTGAGCGCTTGAAGGAAAAGGCTCGAACCTGCCTTCCGGCACGGGGAAACGACTTGGTGGCCGCAACAGCACTGGCATCATGCGGTTGCCACATGGTGTTGTTTACCACCGGCCGCGGCACGCCCTTCGGAACATACGTGCCAACCATGAAGATCTCCACCAATTCCGCCCTCGCAAAGAACAAACCGGGCTGGATTGACTTCAACGCCGGCGTCATCCTTGAAAACGAGCCGATGGAAAAGACTTGCGAACGTTTCGTCGACTATATTATTCGCGTAGCAAGCGGCGAGTTCGTCAACAAAAAAGAAAGGATATAAGGAAATCGCCATTTTCAAAACAGGAGTGACATTGTAACAACAAACACTCATCATCCGAATGTACAGGATTACCGCCTGAAGAACTATTGACGGGGATTCTGCAAGTTATCAGACAGAAGAGAAGAACAAAAAGCACAAAAAAATAAAATCTTTCCTCTTTTGATTAACACTCGTTCTTCACAGAGTTTAATCAATTAAGATATACGCCAAAATTCCCCCGTTTTTTGTATCTTTGCAGCCGATTTACTCAAAACACCGTTCTTAGAAACCCATAATAGAAAGTATGTCCGCAGATACAAATACAGCGAATAAACGAAAAGGTGGATGGTGGGCACTGAGCCCGCTGGCGGTATTTCTATGCCTTTACCTGGTGACTTCATTGATTATAAACGATTTCTATAAAGTGCCTATAACGGTAGCATTTCTGTTGTCGTCTTGCTATGCCATTGCCATTACGCGGGGACTGAAGCTGGAACAAACGCATCTATCAGTTCTCCGTCGGGGCCGGTAACAAGAACATATTGCTGATGATATGGATATTTATCCTTGCCGGAGCGTTTGCACAAAGCGCCAAACAGATGGGAGCTATAGACGCCACTGTAAACCTGACCCTGCATATCCTGCCAGACAACCTGCTGCTGGCGGGTATTTTCATCGCTGCCTGTTTCATTTCACTATCCATCGGTACCAGTGTGGGAACAATCGTAGCCCTGACTCCGGTAGCGGTGGGACTGGCAGAGAAAACCGGTATCGACCTACCCTATATGACAGCTTTCGTAGTGGGCGGTTCGTTCTTCGGAGACAATCTTTCCTTCATATCAGACACAACAATTGCATCCACCAAAACGCAGGATTGTGTGATGAGGGACAAGTTCAAAGTAAATTTCATGATTGTAGTGCCGGCTGCACTGGTTGTACTGGGCATCTACATATTCCAAGGACTGTCCCTTTCTGCCGCCCCGCAGATGCAAACAATTGAATGGATAAAGGTAATCCCCTACCTTATCGTACTGGGTACGGCAATAGCCGGAGTCAATGTGATGCTTGTGCTGCTACTTGGCATCGTCTCTACGGGAATCATCGGCATTTGCACGGCAACGGGCGTCTTCGGCGTCACTCCTGCCGAAAACATGAATGCAAGCACCGCTTTCTTCGATTGGTTCGGCGCTATGGGAACGGGTATCACCGGTATGGGCGAACTTATCATCATCACCCTGCTGGCAGGCGGAATGTTGGAAACAATCCGCTACAACGGCGGTATCGACTTTGTCATCACCCGCCTCACACGCCACGTCACAGGCAAGCGGGGTGCGGAATTCAGTATAGCCGCACTGGTGAGTGTAGCCAATCTTTGCACCGCCAACAACACCATTGCCATCATCACCACCGGTCCCATCGCCAAAGACATAGCTAAACGCTTTCACCTGGACCGCCGGAAAACAGCAAGCATACTGGATACATTTTCCTGTCTCATTCAGGGCATTATCCCTTACGGCGCACAAATGCTGATAGCCGCAGGACTGGCGGGCATCTCGCCGCTCAGCATCATAGGCAATCTGTACTACCCGTTCTGCATGGGAGCCTGCGCCATACTCGCCATACTAATAAGGTATCCGAAAAAAATACTCGTAAGAATGATGAGTGCTTGCGAATGAAGAATGATGAGCGGAAGTTCTTGTCCAGGCAGATGATTGTACATTGCAGACTAATAATTCATAAATCATAATCCATAATTCAAAAATTTATCCTATCTTTGCGCCCGCTACTACGAGTTAGCAGCATAATTCAAATCATTAACTAAAACATTTATTTAAATGGCAACAAAAATCAGATTGCAGAGACATGGACGTAAAAGCTATGCTTTCTACTCTATCGTAATTGCAGACGTAAGAGCACCACGTGATGGTAAATTTATTGAGAAGATTGGTACTTACAATCCTAACACCAATCCTGCCACAGTAGATTTGAAATTCGACCGCGCACTTGACTGGGTGCTGAAAGGTGCACAACCCACCGACACAGTTCGCAACATCGCTTTCTCGCGAAGGCGTTTACATGAAGAAACACCTTCTTGGCGGTGTAGCAAAAGGCGCATTCGGCGAAGCAGAAGCAGAAGCTAAATTCGAAGCTTGGAAGAACAACAAACAAAGCGGTTTGGCTGCTCTGAAAGCCAAAGAAGACGAAGCTAAGAAAGCTGAAGCTAAAGCACGCCTGGAAGCTGAAAAGAAAGTAAACGAAGTGAAAGCTAAAGCATTGGCCGAAAAGAAAGCCGCTGAAGAAGCTGCTAAGGCTGCCGCTGAAGCACCTGCAGAAGAAACAACCTGAAGCTCCGGCTGAAGAAGCTCCCCGCAGCAGAAGCTGCTGCTGAATAAAAAGCAGAGCTCCTTGTAAAAAAGGGACAAAAAACATAAAATCCTCATCGGTTATGCCGGTGAGGATTTTTTATTATTATCTTTGTGCTGCAAATTACTTTATTTTAATGAAAAAAAGCAATGAAAAAATTAACTTACCTGCTCGCTGCCGCTGCCGTATTCGCAGCTTGTAACAGCGGAAACAAAGGTTACACCGTAACCGGAACAGTAGAAGGGCTGCCGATGGCGATACCGTTTATCTGCAAACCGCAGAAGGCCGCCAGCTCGTAAAACTCGATTCTGCAGTCATCACCAACGGACTTTCACTTTCAAAGGGTACGCAGGACACTGCCGCCAACCGTTACATCACTTATAATCCTGCCGGAACGGAAGGTATGATAATGGACTTCTTCCTTGAAAACGGGAAAAATCAATATCAAACTTAATGAAAAGAGTGTTCCGCTACCGGTACTGCCAACAATGACATTTATCAGGCCATCAGAATCAACTCAACGAGCTGGACAGCCAAATGGAAAACATCTATGCTTCCATGGCCGATACTGCCTTGACCGACCAGCAACGCGAAAGCAAAAGCAAAGAAATGGATGCCCTGCAAGACAAAATGATGGAAGTAGCCAAAGCCGGTATCAGCCAAAACATAACCAATGCAGTAGGCGTACATCTGCTGAAAAGCAACTACTATTATTTGGATGTAAAAGAACTTGATCCGCTGGTTTCGCAAATCCCTGCAACATACAGCAATGATGCAACCGTAATCCGCATCAAGGAGAATGTAGAAAAGATGAAGGCTACTGCCGTAGGCAAGAAGTTTACGGATTTTGAGATGCAGACTCCCGAAGGCAAGACCGTAAAACTGTCCGACTACGTAGGAAAGGGTAAGACTGTGCTCGTTGACTTCTGGGCAAGCTGGTGCGGTCCCTGCCGTCGCGAAATGCCGAATCTGGTAGAGGCATACGCCAAATACAAGAATAAGAATTTCGAAATCGTAGGCGTTTCTTTGGACCAGAGTGCCGACTCTTGGAAAGAAGCTATCAAAAAGCTGAACATCACTTGGCCACAAATGTCCGACCTGAAATACTGGAACTGCGAAGGCGCCAAGCTGTATGCCGTAAGCAGTATTCCTCACACCGTACTGATTGACGGTGACGGAATCATCCTTGCACGCGGCCTGCATGGCGAAGAGCTACAAGAAAAAGGCTGGCTGAAGTTCTCAAATAAGAACAAAGCCGATAAAAATATAAACAAAGCCCCCTGCATTGATTTTTTCACAATGCAGGGCTTTGCTTTGGCAACCACGCAGGTCAACACCTCCAACCCAACCTGTGTACTCAGAGACGGTAACATGCGTGCTCAAACTCGTGTTCAGGCAAAGAATATGCGGGCTGCCATATCTTTGGCGAGTTCCACCGTTTTCCATTGTTTCACTTCATCCTCTTCCGAGGAATTAAGAAGATTGTCCGCATCAGGCAGACAGAGCGTCAAATGCTTCACAGGTATATAATTGAGGACTTCTTCCATCTTAGCCTGCAATTCATCCAGCTCCTCTTCATCGGGATAATAAGAAAGCACAAAGCCAAATACCGCTTCCCGTTCACGAACAAACCACAGCAAACGGCTGCGATCGCAAATTCCACAGTCGTAATTCAAAAGTAAGCATCCGCCCCATGCAACCGTATCAACATGTCCGTTGCAGCATGAAAAGCCACGAACAATCCCTTCCGGACGCTCACGCAATACCCGATTATTGAGACGGGCGGCTTCATCAGTCAATATGGACTTCACACCTTCAAACTGGACATAACGGCACCCCGCCTCATAAAGTTTCTCCAGCAAATTCTTATAAGCATTTTGCAGCCAAATCGTCCAACAATAGATTCAAATCCGGATAAATCGACTTCAAACACTCTGTTTCCGTTTCACGAAGTATCCTCATCAGCAACTTACCGGGCGAAGGCATGTGCTGCTTAGGCAACACATCTTCCGCGATATTCTCCGCCAGAAAAACAAAGTCATCAAGAACAGAATGATGGAGCAAACTGATTCTACCCGTTACCTCCAGCTCACCGCCAGACAGAGAACCTACACCACCCCTTGCAACGGATGCCCTCCCAACCTTCCAAAAAATCATAACTCCGAAATCCTCCGTCCGTTACAACTTGCATGCCTTGCGACTTCAAGCGTTCTGCCAGATTACGAATCTCCGCATTTTCAACGGCACGCAACACCTGCCGGCTAATCTGCCCGTCCTGATATTGTCTCCTTGCATCCCGCAACGCAAAAGGCACATATAATGCACCCGCAATATCAATCCTAAAGGGCTGGAAATACTTTTCCCATATTCACTCTCTTTTACCTGATAATATTAGATTTTCAAGACTTTGCCCTATCTTAATGAATAGCAAAGAGAAGCAAATATAGCCAAAGAACTTGATAAACCAGCAAGTGAAATCCCTATTTATTATTTTTTAGTTCGGAAATAGATTGACAAGTAAAACAACACATAATTGCCAATAATATACAACCACAAAAGTTTCAAAAAATTAAAAAGTTTTCCACTTTATAAGAGAACAGTATTGATTATAAACGAATTAACTATTTTTAATTCAACAAAAGTTTTCCAAAAAGTACAATCTTTGAGATAACTATCATACCTTTGTTTCGCAATTAACTCCTACTATGTAATCTAAAAATACAATCAACATGATACAAACGGTACTCAAGCGTGACGGGCGCATCGTCGGCTTCAATGAAGAGAAAATAGTAACTGCTATCCGTAAAGCCATGCTTCACACCGATAAAGGTGAAGACATGCAGTTGATACGTCAGATCACCGACCATATCTCCTTCAAAGGAGATGCTCAAATGACAGTAAAGCCATTCAAGATTTAGTGGAAATGGAACTGATGAAGAGCAGCCGCAAAGATGTCGCCCAAAAATACATCGCCTACCGCAACCAGCGCAGCATTGCCCGCAAAGCCAAAACACGCGATATGTTTTTGGAAATCATCAATATCAAGTCGAATGATATCACCCGCGAAAACGCCAATATGAATGCCGACACACCGGCAGGCATGATGATGAAGTTTGCCAGCGAAACCACCAAACCTTTCGTCGACGACTATCTTCTGAGCGAGGAAGTACTGAATGCTGTCAGCCAGAACTATCTGCACATCCATGACAAAGACTATTACCCCACTAAGAGCCTGACCTGTGTGCAACACCCCCTGGACCGTATCTTGACATATGGATTCTCCGCCGGTCATGGAGAATCACGCCCGGCAAAACGCATTGAAACTGCCAGTATTCTGGGGTGCATATCATTGGAAACTGCCCAAAATGAAATGCATGGCGGACAGGCCATTCCTGCATTCGACTTCTATCTTGCTCCTTATGTGCGCAACAGCTACATCGAAGAAATCAAGAACTTGGAAGAGTTGAACGGCAAAAGATTACTCACATCTCTATCACAAGGAACTGGCAGACTACCTGCAACAACCTTTGGATGGCCTGACTGACGACCGTCGTATCGTTCAGCATGCTGTAAACAAGACCGTAGCCCGCGTGCATCAATCAATGGAAGCCTTCATACACAACATGAACACGATACACTCACGCGGAGGAAACCAAGTAGTGTTCAGCTCTATCAACTACGGAACAGATACCTCTGCCGAAGGTCGCTGCATCATTCGCGAATTGCTGAAAAGTACATATCAGGGGTAGGAAACGGCGAGACAGCTATATTCCCCCATTCAGATATGGAAAAACGCGGCGTGAGTTACTTGCCTGAAGACCGTAATTACGATCTCTACCAACTGGCCTGCAAAGTAACCGCACGTCGCTTCTTCCCAAACTTCTTGAATCTGGACGCCACTTTCAACCAAAGTGAAGACTGGAAAGCCGACGACCCAAGACGCTACGAACACGAGGTAGCTACTATGGGATGCCGTACACGTGTATTCGAAAACCGCTTCGGTCCAAAAGACTTCTATCGGACGGGGAAACATCTCTTTCTCCACAATCAATATTGTCCGTATCGCCATAGAGTGCATGGGCATTACGGATAAGGAACAGCGCATCGCATGTTTCTTTGCCAAGCTGGATGCCATGCTCGACATCACTGCACAGCAGCCTTTCACGAACGTATGGAGTTCCAAAAACCGCATTTTTGCCAAACAGTTTCCTCTGCTGATGTCCGCTTTGTGGATGGGTTTGCGACAAAGCTCAAACCCAATGATGATATTTCCTCCGTAATCAATCAAGGCACGTTGGGCATCGGCTTCATCGGCCTGGCAGAATGTCTGGTGGCGCTTTTGGGCAAGCATCATGGAGAATCGGAAGAAGCACAGGAGCTGGGAATAAAAATTGTGACCTATATGCGCGACCGCGCTAACCAATTCTCTAATCAATATCAACATAATTATAGTATACTGGCTACTCCTGCCGAAGGTCTGTCGGGCAAGTTCACCCGCGTAGACCGCAAGAAATTCGGTAGCCTGCCAGGCATTACAGATCGTGATTACTACACCAATTCCAACCACGTTCCGGTGTACTATAAATGCAGTGCCCGCCATAAAGCTGAAATCGAAGCCCCCTATCATGACCTGACCCGTGGCGGACACATCTTCTACGTAGAAATTGACGGCGACGCCACCCACAACCCCGAAGTCATTATGCGTGTGGTGGACATGATGGACCGGTACAACATCGGATACGGTTCCGTAAATCACAACCGCAACCGCTGCCTGGAATGTGGATATGAAAACTCAACCGCCAACCTTGAAGTTTGTCCCAAATGCGGTAGTACCCATATCGACAAGCTACAGCGTATCACCGGTTATCTGGTAGGCACCACCGACCGTTGGAACCAAGCCAAGCTTGCCGAACTCAACGACAGAGTAGTACATGGAAATTAAAAATTAATTCTTCATTCAAAAAGTGCTTTCTATTCTTGATATATTAGAAGATACTACGGTGGACGGTCCGGGATTCCGTACCGCCATCTACGCAGCCGGATGTCCCAACGGATGTCCGGGCTGTCATAATCCGGAATCGTGGGACATCAACCGCGGACGCTGGATGAGCACCGATGAAATACTGCAAAAGGTGCTTGCCGACAGCTTTGCCGATGTGACATTCAGTGGAGGCGACCCTATGTACCAACCGGAAGGCTTCACCGAACTGGCACGCGCCATCAAAAGGCAAAGCCGGAAAAACATCTGGTGCTATACCGGATATACCTTCGAGGCTTTATTGCGCAATCCACGCCAAGCAAAAAGCTGTTGGAGTATATCGACGTACTGGTAGACGGAAAATTCCAAAAAGACCTTCGTGACGAAGAACTCTATTTCCGAGGCAGCAGCAACCAACGGCTGATTGACGTGCAAGCGTCACTAAAAGCAAACGAAACCGTAAGTTACTACTACAATCCGGGTATTTAATGAATATTTTTTCTACATTTGTAGCCGCTAAAAAAAAATATAACAAAGATAGTATAATCGTGAAGCGAAAACAAATCCATAGACAAACGATACGCTTCCGCCGCTGGAGTCGGAAGTCGTATGCCGCATTCGCCAGCATAGGCAGATGCGTCACAATCGGTTGTCTGCGCAAGAACGTGGCCGACAGCTCGCTACGGAAGCAGGACGCGGTTCGGACTATCCCCTATTTTATTCATACCATGACTATTAACGAACTGAAAGCCCAGGTGCTGGCAGGCATAGACATATCGCCCGACCAAGCCGCCTGGCTGGCGAATACCGCCGACCGTGAAGCGCTTTACGCCGCTGCACACGAGATTACCGTACAATGCTCGCAGCATGAGTTTGACATGTGCTCCATCATCAACGCCAAGTCGGGACGCTGCCCCGAAAACTGCAAATGGTGCGCACAATCTTCCCACTATCACACCCAAGCCGACGTTTACAACCTACTCTCCGCTGAAGAATGCCTCAAACAGGCGCAATACAATGAGCGGCAAGACATCAACCGTTTCTCCCTCGTCACCAGCGGCCGAAAACCTTCTTCCCGGCAAATGAAACACCTTTGCGACACTGCACGTCACATGCGCCGGCACTCATCCATACAGCTGTGCGCTTCTTTGGGCTCTTGAACGAAAAAGAGCTGCACGATCTGTACGACGCCGGTATCACACGCTATCATTGTAACTTGGAGACAGCCCCTTCTTTCTTCCCCACCCTGTGCGGCACGCACACACAAAGATAAATTACATACATTGCAGGCTGCCCGCAATGTCGGTATGGACATTTGCAGCGGCGGTATCATCGGTATGGGTGAAACCATGGAACAGCGCATTGAGTTTGCTTTCACCCTGAAAGAGCTGGAGGTACAATCTATTCCCATCAACCTGCTCAGCCCCATTCCGGGCACTCCGCTGGAAGGCCAACAACCCTTGACGGATGAAGAGGTACTTGTAACGATCGCCCTTTTCCGTTTCATCAATCCCACCGCCTATCTGCGTTTTGCAGGCGGACGTTCGCAACTGAGCAAAGAAACAGTCAAGCAATCCCTTTACATAGGCATCAATTCGGCAATTGTCGGTGACCTGCTGACGACGCTCGGCTCCAAAGTTTCCGATGACAAGAAACTGATAGAAGAAGCCGGATACGAGTTCTGCGGTTCGCAATTCGACCGCGAGCACCTGTGGCATCCATACACCTCGACCACCCATCCGCTTCCTGTATACAAAGTGAAGCAAGCGGACGGCGCCACCATTACGCTGGAAAGCGGGCAGACCCTGATAGAGGGAATGTCCTCCCTGGTGGTGCGCTGTGCACGGTTACAATCATCCGGTACTGAACCGGGCAGCAACGGAGCAGGCTTAGCAAGATGTCACACGTCATGTTCGGAGGGCTGACACACGACCCTGCTTATCGAACTGGGGAAAATTACTGTTGCCGTTAGTACCGCCTTCCATGCAGAAGATATTCTATGCCGATTCCGGTTCAGTAGCGGTGGAAGTGGCGTTGAAAATGGCTGTACAGTACTGGAGCGCAAGAAATCAGGCGAAGAAGAATAACTTCGTTACCATACGAAGCGGATATCATGGAGATACGTGGAATGCCATGTCTGTATGCGACCCTGTAACGGGGATGCATTCCCTGTTCGGTTCGGCACTGCCTGTACGGTACTTCGCTCCCCAGCCCCACTCACGTTTCGACGGCGAATGGGATCCGGCAGACATTCTTCCTCTGAAAGAAATCATAGAACAGCATGCCGATGAATTAGCAGCCTTGATACTGGAACCCATAGTGCAAGGTGCAGGAGGAATGTGGTTCTCTACCATCCGCAATACTTACGCGAAGCAGCAAAATTATGCCGGGAGCATCATCTATTGCTTATCTTTGATGAAATAGCAACCGGCTTCGGACGTACCGGAAAACCTTTTTCGCCTGGGAACATGCCGGAATAGAGCCAGACATCATGTGCATCGGCAAGGCCCTGACCGGAGGCTATATGACACTTTCCGCCGTACTGGCTACTAACGAGGTGGCAGATACAATCTCCAATCATGCTCCGAATGCGTTTATGCATGGTCCTACTTTCATGGGAAATCCTCTGGCATGTGCCGTAGCATGTGCATCGGTGCGTCTGCTCACATCACCCGAATATAACTGGCAAGAGAAAGTTGCCCATATCGAAGCACAGTTGAAACGGGAACTGGAACCTGCACGACAATTACCGCAAAGTGGCCGATGTACGGATACTCGGAGCTATCGGTGTCATAGAAACCAAAAAGCCTGTGGACATGGCATGGATGCAACGCCGCTTCGTTGAAGAGGGAATTTGGGTACGTCCGTTCGGCAGACTGGTCTACCTGATGCCCCCTTTTTATTATAAAACCGGAACAACTCAGTAAATTAACAAAAGGACTGATTAAGGTGATAGACCAGTCATATTAAACAATCTTTCACAATTATGAGTCTGTTGAAACAAATGCAGCAAAGAGCCTGCTACAACTGGAAGAAAGCATAGTAATCTGCGCCACTTACCCAAAATGACACATGACGGACGGGAGTTATCGTAAACAATAAACGCATGCTGAACCATCTTCCAACGACTATCTGGGACTGGCATCAGACAGGGCATTGCGTGAAGAGTTTCTCCGCACACTACCCCGGATACGTTCCTGCTTCTTCTTCTTCCTCTTCCCGACTGCTAACAGGTAATTTTACAGTCTACGAAGAACTGGAAGCTGAGCTATCACACCTTTTCGGTACGGAAGCTGCCTTGGTCTTCAACAGCGGTTATCACGCCAACACAGGCATTCTACCCGCTGTCAGCCACACCCTGATACTTGCCGACAAACTTGTTCACGCCAGGCGATTGACGGTATCCGCCTTTCGGCAGCCAAATGCATCCGATACCGCCACAATGGCCTGACGCAACTGGAAAGACTGTTGAGGAACATCATACTACCCATCACCGGGTCATCATCGTCACCGAAAGTATCTTCAGTATGGATGGTGACCAAGCTGATTTACAGAAACTAACAGAACTAAAGCGCAAGTATGACAATGTCCTGCTCTACGTAGATGAAGCACACGCCTCGGTGTACGCGGCAGGCAAGGACTCGGTTGTGCCGAAGAATTCCATTGCATTCACGACATTGACTTCCTTGTCGGTACATTCGGTAAAGCGGCTGCATCTGTCGGCGCCTATATTGTATGCAAAAAGGTAATACGGGAATATCTCGTAAACCGTATGCGCACCCTCATCTTCACCACCGCTGCCACCGGTAAACATTGCATGGACCTTGTTTATCGTACGCCGTTTGGCTGACATGCAGGAACGGCGCAAACATTTGGCGCATATCAGCCGGACGCTTCGCGAAGCTTTTACAGGTACGAGGGTATCACATGCCCCAGCGTCAGCCATATTGTCCCAATGATAATCGGCCTCGAGCGCAGACACAGTCCTACGCCAGGCGGAAGCACTGCAACGGCATGGATTTTACGCCCCTGCCAGTCCGTCCGCCGACAGTACCGGAGGGCATGTCGCGCATCCGCTTTTTTCGCTGACAGCGGATATCAGAAAGGAAGAAATAGAAGAGCGAGTAATAACATCAGCGCCTATACCGACTAATAATAATTCGATTTTAAATATTCACTTACTAACCAGAAAAGAATCATGAAACAAGTTTATATCGTACACGAAAATCATCCCAAACTACTATTACTGTTTGCCGGTTGGGCAGCGGATGAAACCCCTTTCAAGCAATACCGTCCCAAAGGGATGGACTATATGGTTTGCTACGACTACCGAACACTCGATTTTGATAAGTCCATTTTCGACCGCTACCAGCGTGTGAATGTGGTAACTTGGTCCATGGGAGTGTGGGTAGTTCTCTCATACTCAGCAATATCCCCCAAAATAAGATCCTCAGCATAGCTTTCAATGGGAGCATATCCCCCATTGACAATTTGGAAGGTATTCCCCCTGAAAACCTATCAAGCCACTCTTGACGGGCTCACTCCGCCTCACGCTCCAGAAGTTCCTGCGCCGCATGTGCAAGGACAGCAACGCCTACAAGGCATTCATGGAAGTGACTCCCCAACGGGACTTCGACGAAATAAAGGAAGAACTGAGGCTCATTAAGGAACAATACTTCGAGATGCATGGAAGCATAGAGAAAAAGGACATATATAACGAAAAAGATGAAGATAAGTTTCAGGAATACTACGACAAATACAACTACGAGTACGACTATGTTTTTATTGGCAACAACGACCGGATATTTCCTCCCGAAAATTTGAGAATCAACAATGAAAGCCCGGTGCATAGCAATGTAATCCTGACAGACAACGCACATTATGACGAACCTATGTTCCGTTTTCTGCTGCAAGATATGTGGAAATGACTGTTGATGACTTTATATGCCATCTCAAAACCATAAACATTGATGAAACGATAGAGGAATGACTTTCAATCCCATCCAATCCATTGATAAAACGCTTGTTGCCAAACGCTTTGCCCACGCCCGTAACACATATGGGCGAGAAGCACGCGTACAACAGCAGGTAGCGGAGAAAGATGCTTCGCCTGCTGATGGAGCACACCGGAAAGCACTCCGCCGCACCAAACAGTACCGGCAACACACTAAGCTGTCCTGAGAGCATCTCCCCTTTCCGCAAGGTTGCGGAATTCGGATGCGGAACAGGCTGCTATTCGCGTTTACTGCTGCACACCCTGCAACCGGAAAGCCTATTACTCAATGACCTATGCCCCGAAATGGAAGAATGTATAAAAGGACATCTGCGATCGGGACAACAAAGGACGAGTCAAATTCATGCCTTGTGATGCGGAAACCCTTTGAGTTTCCACAGGAAACGGACCTGATAACGTCCTGCTCCACCCCTGCAATGGTTTGCCGATACGGAGCGGTTCTTCACCCGCTGCCACCGTTTCCTATCGGACGGTGGCATCCTTGCCTTCAGCACTTTTGGCAAACAGAATATGCAGGAAATACACACCCTGACAGGAAACGGGCTGGAGTACCTGCCCCTCGATAGCCTGAAAAAGCTGCTTTCACCTCTTTTCGAAATTATTTATGCCGAAGAAGAGATTGTCTCCCTGCCATTTGGCACTCCGCTCGAAGTGTTGCAACATCTCAAACAAACCGGAGTTACAGGCACTGAAAAGAGAGTATGGACGCGCGGACGCCTGCAGAACTTCTGCAACGAATATATCCGGATGTATAGCAATACGGATCACAGTGTATCGCTGACGTATCATCCGATTTATATTATTGCCAGGAAGAGAATAAAACAAGAAGAAGAAACATATATTTAATCAAAGTATAAGAAAGTATGGAATCGAACATATATTTTATCAGTGGCATTGACACCGATGCCGGAAAGAGCTATTGCACAGCTTGGTACGCCAAACAACTCTCCTTAAACGGACAGCGTATTATCACCCAAAAGTTTATCCAGACCGGAAATACAGGTCACTCCGAAGACATTGATCTGCACCGGCGCATCATGGGAACAGGTTATCTGCCTGAAGATAAAGAAGGGCTCACCATGCCCGAAATATTCTCTTACCCCCTGTTCTCCCCACCTTGCCGCACATATTGACAACCGCCCTATCGACTTTAACAAAATAGAACGTTCCACCCAAGAACTGGCCCGTCGTTACGATACCGTATTTATAGAGGGAGCCGGTGGTTTAATGGTTCCTTTGACAGAAGAATATCTCACCATTGACTACATTGCAGAAAAAAAATACCCCCTCATCTTCGTGTAACATCCGGCAAACTGGGTAGCATCAACCATACCCTGTTAAGTCTCGAAGCCATTAAACATCGAGGAATTCCGCTCGATACCGTATTGTATAATCTCTACCCTACGGTGGAAGACAAGACCATACAAAATGATACAATGCAATACATACAGAAGTATCTTTCCAAGCATTTCCCCGAAACAAAATTTAAGGCAGTACCGGAAATAAATAATCTGCATTAATCCATGCAATCTATGGTGAATTTTGTAACTTTGCACGTTATAAAATTCACCATAAATTACATGGAAGCATTAACATTCGATACAACAGAAAAGATATTACTCGCAGCGACGGGAGTTCTTTTTGTTATCCAAATCCTTTATTACTTTTGTCTGTACAACCGTATCCATTTACATAATCGTGCTGTAAAGCGAAGTAATGTACACTTTTCCCAGGAATTACCTCCCGTATCGGTCATCATCTGCGCCCGGGAAGAGTCCGAGAACTTGCGTCGCAACCTCACCGCGGTTTTAGAACAAGACTATCCACAGTTTGAAGTTATCGTCATCAATGACGGTGACACTGACGAAAGCGAAGACTACCTCACACTGTTGGAAGAGAAATATCCACACCTCTATCACAGCTTTGTTCCAGATTCCTCCCGCTATATCAGCCGGAAGAAGCTTGCCGTCACCCTCGGCGTGAAAGCCAGCAAATACGACTGGCTCGTCTTTACCGAAGCCAGCTGCTGCCCGCAAAGCAACCAATGGCTGCGGCTGCTGGCACGCAACTTCACCTCGCGTACGCAAGTTGTTTTGGGATATAGCGGCTATGAACGCGGCAAAGGCTGGCTGCACAAGCGCGTAGCTTTCGACAATCTGTTCACTTCCATGCGCTACCTCGGCTTTGCGCTTGCCGGAAGCCCGTATATGGGCATCGGACGAAATCTTGCTTACCGCAAGGAACTGTTCTACCGGGAGAAAGGCTTCTCCGCACATCTCAACCTTCAACGAGGTGACGACGACCTCTTTGTCAACCATATAGCCACTGCAGAAAATACGCGTGTAGAAACTGACGCAGATGCCATTGTACGCATGCAGCCTGTATCCGGTGCCAAAGACTGGCGGGAAGAAAAAATAGGTTATGCATCTACTGCCCGGCTCTATCATGGCGCACAACGCTGGCTGGCCGGGTTGGAAACGACTACCCGCCTGACATTCTACACTGTGTGGATAGCTCTGCTCGTGATAAGCGTACTGAATTTTCACTGGTTGGCAGCAGGCATCACATTTCTCATCTGGGTACTCCGCTTCATCCTACAAGCAGTCATCATCAATAAGACTGCAAAAAAAGAATTGAACGATCAACGCAGATACTATTGGACGCTGCCTGTCTTTGATATACTTCAGCCTATGCAATCTCTCCATTGGAAACTCTATTGCATGTTCAGAAAGAAAAGCGGATTCCTGAGAAAGTAGCACCTCATCCCAGAAGATGAAACCGATGTCGGCTTACTCTCATAACGCATGGAATTGGCCGGATGAATTCGTGTAATAAGATACGATGGCCCCAACAACATTATGACTGATGCCAATAGAGTGCCGACATTCAGCAACAAGAAAAGCCAAAGATTGAAAGATACGGGAACGGTGTCCATATAATAAGTCTCCGGATCAAGACGAAACACTCCAAAGCCTTTCTGGACGAAATAAAAAAGCCAAGCCTATTACATTCCCCCACAACATTCCTTTTCCGATGAGGAATACCGCCAGCCAAAGAAACAGTTTGCGGATAGTGAGGTTGTTCGCTCCCAAAGATTTCAGAACGCCAATCATGGAGGTGCGCTCTATGATGATTATCAGCAGCCCGGAGACCATTGTGAAACCGGCAACTCCGATCATCAGAATAAGAATAACCCATATATTAACATCCAAAATGCTGAGCCATGCAAAGACTTGCGGATTGAGTTGTTCCACATTCAACACGCAATAATCCGCGCCATAAGGGTCGGGAGATTGTCCTACTCTCATCAGCAATCTGATAGGTGGCTTCTTCCAGCTTGTCGTAATCATACAACCCCAGTTCCAGTCCACTCACCTGATCAGGCTGCCATTTGTTCAGGCGGTTCACCATACACAAGTCGGTAAGCAGGAACAGGTTGTCGTATTCGGAAAAGTTGGTCTGGTAGATGCCGACGATTGTCAGGCGGCGGGCACGCACATCGTCCTGTATATAATAGGTATCTATCTTATCACCAAGCTTCAACTTCATTTTGTCGGCGATCACCTTCGAGATAACAACCCTATTAGTAGAAGCAGAATCACTGAACTGCGGAAATTCCCCACCAAATGACGGCGAAAAAAAAAGTGGCATATTCAGGACCCTATGCCCTTCAGCACCATCCCTTGAAAGGCATCAGGACGTCTTTATCATACCCGGCTTGGTGGAATAACGCTGTACATGCTTCACTTCAGGATTATCCGTAAGGACAGCGATCATGCTGTCCGTCACAGCTATGGGGCGAGTTTCAAAAGAACGCGCCGCATCCGAATTGCTAATCTGAATATGGGAACCGAAACCTATTATTTTATCACGCACCTCGCTCTTGAAACCGATTATCACCGACACGGCAATAATCATCACCGCCAACCCGATAGCAACACCAAGAGTTGCTATCAGCACAGCAGGGCGGGGAAACTTTCTTCTCCGCATCACTGTTACGATAAATACGAAGAGCAAGGAAACGAGATAAATCCATAAAACAAACCCCACTTATTTTTCAGGATACAGACTATGAGGACATTATGTATTCGTGAAATCTGTATCCCACTGTTTCATTCCGTACGTCCCGGATAAGACTTCTTCGAGTGCTTTGGAGAGCACAAATAACGCGCGTGTCAAATCTTCCTTCTTCAAGACGTAAGCGATGCGCACTTCGTTGCGGCCGGAACCCGGAGTGGTATAAAAGCCGGAAGCCGGAGCCATGAAAACGGTCTGCCCTTCGTACTGGAATTCGGAAAGACACCATGCGCAGAACCTGTCCGAATCGTCTACGGGCAGCTTGGCCACGGTATAGAAACGCTCCCATCGGAATGGGTGAATATACGCCGGGGATACGGTTCAGACCGTCAATCAGGCATTTACGGCGTTCTACATACTCGTCGTAGGTATCACGCAGATAGTCCTCCCCGGCATCCAAAGATGCTTCGGCGGCAATCTGTCCTATCAACGGCGGACTCAAACGTGCCTGGCAGAACTTCATAACGGCATCGCGTATCTCTTTGTTCTTCGTTATCAGCGCACCTATACGGATACCGCATTCGGAATAACGCTTGGAAACGGAATCAATCAGGACAACATTATTCTCGATACCTTCCAAGTGGCAGGCAGAAATATATGGAGATCCCGTATAGATAAACTCGCGATACACCTCGTCGGAGAAGAGGAAAAAGGTCGTACTTCTTCACAAGGTCGCGTATCTGATTCATTTCACGGCGGGTATAAAGATAGCCGGTAGGATTGTTCCCAGGGGTTACAAATCAGGATGGCACGCGTACGTTCGTTTATCAGTTCCTCGAACTTTTCTACCTTAGGCAGTGAAAAACCCTCTTCTATGGTCGTTGCAATCGTACGTATCCTGGCTCCGGCAGAGATGGCAAATGCCATATAATTGGCATAAGCCGGTTCCGGCACAATTATCTCATCACCCGGATTCAGACATGCCATGAAAGAAAACAAGACTGCTTCCGAACCGCCGGAAGTGATGATGATATCATCGGCAGTAAGCTTGATGTTGTATTTATCGTAATATCCCACCAACTTCTCGCGATAACTGCGATAGCCTGCACTGGGACTGTACTCCAAGACTTTACGGTCAATATTGCGAATAGCGTCAATCGCGACTTGCGGCGTAGGCAAATCGGGTTGTCCGATATTGAGATGGAATACATGGATGCCCCGTTGCTTGGCTGCATCTGCCAAGGGAGCCAGCTTTCTGATAGGAGATGCGGGCATCTCCATCCCGCGAAATAGAAATTGTTGGCATGAGTTTTTATATCATTTTATCATTTAAGTTGCAAATGTAGTGATTTATTTGATACCAAAGGGAAGCAAAGACATAAAAACTTTAAAAACCTTATCTATATTAAAAACACTATGCTATTTAAAAAGAATCTTGTACCTTTGAAATAGTAAACAAATGAGCAACCACAACCGTTTTATCTTAAACCAACTTTTAAAATAGTAAGTAACGCTATGGTCATCAACCTAATAACTTTTGCTTCACTGCTACATAAGCAAGCATCTGTTCGCAGTTCCCATGAAATAATATTGACTGAATTAGAAAAATATTTCACTGTCAATTTCGTAGACTATCAAGATATTAGCAAACTGACGTCCAATGATTTCAGTATTCTGTTCATCGCTACCGGCGGAGTAGAACGACTGGTCATCCAGCATTTCGAATCACTTCCCCGCCCTGCCATTATACTGGCAGACGGGATGCAGAATTCACTGGCTGCCGCTCTCGAAGTGTCTTCTTGGCTACGGGGACGAGGGATGAAAAGCGAGATCCTTCATGGCGAACTGTCCGAAATTATCAAACGCATTTTTGTACTGCACAGCAATTTCATGGCGCAACGCGGCCTCTACGGAATGCGTATCGGCGTAATAGGCACTCCGTCGAGCTGGCTCATTGCCAGCAATGTAGACTATCTGCTTGCCAAACGCCGTTGGGGAGTGGAATATACAGACGTTTCCCTTGACCGGATTTACGAATATTACAACCAGATCACCGACGATGAAGTGGGTGAAGCCTGTGCCCATCTTGCCGGAAAAGCGCTTGCCTGCCGGGAAGCGTCACCCGAAGATATGATAAAGGCCATGCGGCTGTATCGTGCTATCCGGAGAATAGTAGACGAAGACCGTTTGAGCGCCCTCACTTTGAGCTGTTTCCGCCTGATAGAACAGACGGGCACTACCGGTTGCCTGGCACTTTCCCTGTTGAATGACGAGGGCATCATTGCCGGATGCGAAGGCGATTTGCAGTCTGTCTTCACCATGCTCGCTGCCAAAGTGCTCACAGGGAAACCTGCTTTCATGGCCAATCCTTCCATGATTAACGCACGCACCAATGAACTTATATTGGCACATTGCACAATCGGCATCGCACAGACAGAGCAGTTCATCATCCGCAACCACTTTGAAACGGAAAGCGGCATCGGCATACAGGGAATACTGCCCACCGGAGACGTGACAATTGTGAAATGCGGCGGAGAATGTCTGGATGAATATTACCTTAGTACAGGCACGCTAACTGAAAACACCAACTACATCAATATGTGCCGTACACAGGTACGCATAAAGATGAATGCTCCGGCGGAATATTTCCTCAGAAACCCGTTGGGTAACCATCACATCATGCTGCATGGCAACTACGAACTGATGCTCGACGAGTTCCTGCAATCCAACGGATGCAAGAGAATTGAATGTTTCCGGTCTGTTTGCACCTATATTGCTTTATCACTTATTCTGACTTCAAAGCGGGTTCCTTTACCCAGGCTTTGAAGTTACTGTTATAGTGCCATTCAGACGTTCTACAATAGTCTGGCAAATGCTCAATCCCAAACCGGCCCCTTGCGTAAAGCTGTCCGCCTTATAGAAACGCTCGAAGATATGCTCCAGATCTTCATCGGATATACCCGCTCCGGTATCTTCCACAAAAATGACAGTATGCCCGGAATCCTCTACCCGATACCCCAAAAAGAATATACCCTTTGTAGTAAACTTCTTGGCGTTATTAATCAGATTATTCACAACCTGCTTCAAACGTACGGAATCCGTAATCATGGATTTTCCTGTACCTTCCGGAAAGTCGGTGCATAATTCCACCCTGCGGCATGCTCAGCCTCTGGGAGTCGTAAACTTCCTGCATGATAAACGTAAGATTGTAAGAAGAGAAGCGGAAGTCCATTGTCCCCGACTCTATACGTGAAAGATCCAGAATATCGTTCATCAATGCCAGCAACAATGTACAGTTGATATTGATCGTTTCCACAAACTGCTGCACTTCCTCCGACGAGAAACCTTCCAAGTCTTTCAGCAGATCAGAGAAGCCCACTATCGCATTCAACGGCGTGCGTATCTCATGGCTCATATTGGCAAGAAACGCCGATTTCAGCTTGTCAGCCTGCAAAGCCTTATCGCGGGCCGCAATAAGTTCATCCTCGGTGTTTTTGTACCTTTGAATGCTTTGACATACGCCTAACACCATGTAAGGGATGTCTGCCGTCAGTCCCTCGTATGCGGTACTGCGGAATTCCCACCATTCATACCCGCCGGCTGTATTCTGCAAACGAAAACTCATACGAGAATTAGGTTCACGTCCCAATATAATGCTATCAAAATGCTTGCGTATACGAAGCAGATCTTCGGGATGAATAACCCTGTCCAGGCTCCTCCCTCGAAATATCCCCCGTATGGTCGCTGTAATTAAAACGCTTCAACAACCCTACGGGGGAAATGGAAACATTTCAGACGGGTATTATACTGCCATGGGTAAATGGAACTCTCCTCGATAGCCATACCGAAAAAAACGTCTCTGCATCTCATCCTCTGATATATTACGGCAAACGATTGCCATACCCGTCAGTTTGTCTTTTGCAAAAATGGGCACTACCTCACCCGAAACCGGGAAATAAGTGCCTTTCACATTCTCCTGCATGAAAGCTTTTTCGGGTATAACGACAGGTTTCTTATCCCGGACAACCTGTTCCAGAAGAGTCGGCAAGATATTCTCACCATTCATATAGATATGAAAAATAGAACCGGCAACCTGCCCTTCATACGAACGCGCCATGTATGTATCAGAAGACAGTCCCAGCATTTCCGCCAAAGCGCGATTGACGAAAATGTATGTGCATTTCCGTATCATACGTTATCAACCCGTCGCGGATAGAACAGAACATTTTATCGAATTCATCCGTTGTTCAACCAAGCGTTGCTGTATCATCAAAACGTGTCTGCGCCTGTATGCGCTTACGTAATTCGTGCCGGTTGCTCCGGTAAAGCCAGACTACAAGAACCACCAAACGCACCCACTGTCACCGAGTAGAAAAAGAATGAACCAAACCTTATAACGGTCCATTAAGGGAATATTCAAAATGCTTCCCTGTTCCTCGACGCTCTCCACGTCTACATGAAAAAAGCCCAGCTGCTTATAATCGAACAACAGCTTGCCATCCAGGTTCTTCACTCCGTATGAAACAGAAAAATCTCCTTTCAAGATACTTGCCGCCTGCCTGCCCGCGGCATAAGTATCTGTCGCCGGTTCCACATCATATACGCACAGGACCCCGTTCGTCATTGCCAGATTTTGATTGGCAAATGTAGGGGCTTTCAACTTTAAAGAAAGAAAAAAAGGAATCCATTTAGGGGCAATGACAATATACTTATAGGCGTTATAATCATAACAAATGGATGTAATAATGGAGTTAATAGATTTTGCCTGTACATTCAGTTTCCTCAAACTGTATTCAGGGTGCTTCTCCTTGAAAGGTATCCAGGCTTCTTCCACTGCCCTTACCCCTTTGAGGCTCAAAAAGGCTGCTATCGGACAGACAGACAATCTCCTTACGTCCGGGAAATATGCGTATAGACTTCCTCCAGCAGTATAGTGAAATCCGTTTTTGAGGTGAAACCGGAGACATTCGGCATTTTTTCAAACACTTTTTCATCAGGATATTTAATGCCCGAAACAACTACCGGTATCTGATACGGCAAAGAATCGCCGCAGTGAGTCAAGGTAAAGAAAGCCTCATCGCTGGACGTCACAATCAAATCCGTTTTCCGCTGTCTGGCACGTTCGCATATGCGGCGCATGATGACACACTCCGAAGCGAAAGTCAAAAGTCCGCATTCAAATATTCAGTAACGATATCGGCCTTTACCCCTCCTGCTCCAAGCCGTCCTGCAAACCGGCAATAAGGTTATTATGCCAAGGTGTGTGTGTTATTGGTATATGACTGAATGAAAAAGTATTTTATAGGTCTTCTCCTCAGCCGAAAGCGTCCCCGATATCATGCATAAGAAAGCTAATGAACATGTTAAGAAAAAGGTGTTTCCTCATTTTTCCCCGTTTTTTGATTTGTTTGCATGAACTTTATAGTCATACAAATATACAAGGTTATATTGAGAATTTACACCTTTTTCTTAAAAAAACTTTACTCATCATGCAATGCTTTTGCCGGATGCACCCTCATCGCTCCATATGCGGGGTACCAAATGCCGGCAACAATCATCAATGCCATCAGCATCCATGTCACAACAAGCGCCGACAGAAAACGTCCGGTATCGAAAGGCATCCTGCCTACGTCCACCAGTTCGGCATAACCAATATTGAAAGCAATGACGGTCGCCGGTATAACCGCCAACGTCAATAACAGTATCCCTTCATACATAAGGTAGGAAAAGATGCCCCGTCGAGGGCTTCCCATTGCCAGCCTCAAAGGCAATCTCTTTACGGCGCTGTTGCGTACGAAACCAGAATGTTCCGATAACGCCCAGAAAGATATTCAGCAACAAGAATCCCAGTACACAAAGTTGTGTTTTCCATTCGTTCATATCCTCCAACTCGCAGATCTCACGTAAGTGGACGAATGGTGTAATATCCAGCAAATAAAGGTTACCTACCTGATAAAGACGGTCGGCATCGTCCATCAGTTTTTCGGCAAAGCCCTTATCGGCATCCTCGGAAACGCGCAAACTGACAGTGACATAACGGGGATCACCGAAAGCTCCGCAATCTTTTCACATCGAGAGGAAGGGCGGCAAAAGCTCCTCCCCACTGCGCCGAAGTTTGAAAATGCGACCAACGCACAGGTGTCCCTTTACGGCACCGATGCGCCGGCGGACATCTTGCCCATAGTTCAAAAAGCAATACTTCCTTTCCCTGCAATGACGCGGCACTGCCCGCATCCAGTTCAGGATGTCCTTCGGTAAGATTGGAAGAAACCACCAGTTCATCGTTCCGGAATGCAGCCTCTACCTTATTAAAGTCATCTTCCTCTGTGAAAGAGTAGCGGAAAACACGAAAGAAATCCGCATCCGCCCAAAGAAGTCGTGCACTGACAGGCACAGAATCAATGCCCAACTCAATGCTGTTGCTGCCTTCATTATAGGGAAAGCAGTTTTGTGAAAGAGCAACAGCCTCTACGCCGGGGCAATGACGCAACCTGTCCGTAAGCCGGAGCAAGTCGTCCATATCATCATCAACAGTAGACTCCGGATTATAAAGAGGAGAATTCTCCCCCAGCTTACCCACAGCAATGTTGTAGCAATGTTCTGTATCAAATCCCATCGGAGCATGATAGACACGCACGGTGACGAGCGTCCAGTCCACAATATACCACAGCACGACAAAGACCAGCAGCAGCTCCACAAAGAGAAAAAGAAGGTTGCTGTTCCACTCGTTCTTTATTTGTTTCAATATCGTTTTCATAATCCCCATCGTTTACCTTTGATTAATCGCATCCGTTATATTCATTCTCGAAGCCCGCCATGCCGGTATGCCTGCCGACAGAATATTCATCAGTAGGCAGAAGCCGAAAGCTGCAAGAAAAGCCCAGGGCGAAAGCAGCATACCCGGCGTCAAAGTGGTCTCACCACTGAAATAAGCATTGGCACTGTTGTTGAAAAAGGAAACCGTTCAACAGGAAAGTCGCGGCATAGCTCAATGCAAGTCCCAATATCCCGGCAAACAATGTCAGCAGCAGATTCTCAAAGAATATCTGGTGCCGCAATTCCCCTCCTGTGGCCCCGAACGCCTTGCGCACGCCTATCTCTGCCATACGCTTGCGCATACGGGAGAGCGTCATGCTGCTCAGATTGATAGCAGGAACTATCAGAAGAATGGCAATGACAAGCGTATAGCGCATAACAACAGCCTTAGTATCGGGTACTTCACTCCACTTGCGGTAAAGGTTGGCAAACTGTTCATCGGGTTGCCCGCGATAGAACACTTCCGAGTCGCGCAACCCATCGTTGTACTTTACGCCGGAGTTGCTCCACCTCCTTACGGATAGCCGGAAAATAGGCTGCGGAATATGCAAGAATGACTGCCCTCATCTGCCCCATAGTATCTTCCCACCACGCCAGCCGGGAGATATCCGTAGAATTATAAGGTATCCACACCTGCGCATAGGCGGAAGTGGCCAGTACGGACACATCCGTCACCACACCGGATATACGGTATTCCACATAGTTCAACTGTACCGTCTTTCCCGCAACGTCCGTCGTGCCGAACAGGCGGCGCGCCACTGCCGAGCGCTCAACACAGCGCATGGCACTCCTGCGTCACTATCGGCCTTCGTAAATGCCTTTCCGCTGAGAAAACGGAAATGGAAAATATGCCAGAATGTATCATCTGTCTGAACCATATCGACAGTGGCCTTGTTGCCTGCCGGTAAGGAAGCCCGCACTTTTTCGGGTAGGGAAATCAATGTCACCGCCTCAGCCGTAGTAAGGTTCTTGAAGCACTCTCGCCCTGTACGCACTGACATACGGGCATTGGACGAATCATTATCGCCCGCACCCTTGTTCTTGACGGACATGGCAGACACATACAGACGAACGGCTGCGATTCACCTCAGGCTCGCAGTCCACGAGCCGAACCTGAAAAGTGATGACAAGTACCATAATCATACAGATGGCCAATGCCGTACCCAGTACGGAAACCCACGTTATGATAGGATTCTCACGCAAATGATACAGCGCTTGTTGAAAATAAAGACGTATCATATTCAATATATCGGTTTAATATCCTCAAAATCATTCATCATGCAGCGCTTCGGCAGGCTGTACTTTCATGGCTTTGCGTGCCGGAATGCCTATACCTATGGCAATCATCAATCCTATAAGGACAAAGCTGATGGCAGCACAGAGCAACAAGCGTCCCCATTCCAAGGTTGTACCATTACGCCATGAGTTCAATTCCATATTTGCTAAATTGTAGTCGATAATGAACGCTATCGGTGTGACAAGCAGCAGCAAAGGCAATCCTTCACTGACCAAACGGATAAAAAACGTTTATATCCGAAGCTCCATGCACCTTATGCAAGGCAATCTCCGAACGGCGTTGCTGGGTACGGAACCAGAAAGTGCCGAGCAGTCCCAGAAATATATTCAGCAACAGAAATCCCATACCCATAACGTAATTACGCAAATCATTGCTCCACGCCTGTTGGTAGTTACGCCGTATATCTTTAAAAGAACGTATTTCGGAGATAAAGATGTTACCGATACGGAACTGCTTCTCACTGTCTTCCTTCAAGCGCCGGATGAAATCATGATCTTGATTGGCCCGGACACGAAGGCACAGCCCAGTCCCGGATCATACCAACCGAGCATAAAGAAAGGTGTAAGAATTACGGGCTTGCTGGAAATCACTGTAACGTACATCTTTCAAAGCTGCCCCCCAACCGGAAAGTTTGCGTAGTATCACCGAAAAAAGCTGAAACTGCTTGCCCACCAGCTCTGTCATCGGACGGTTGTACTTCCTGTAAAGATTGTTGGAAGCAAGGAACTCCCCCCTTTCCAGCATCCCGGCAAGCTGGTCGGGCGTTTTCCCACGTGGGCCCCTGTTAACGGAACACACGCCAAAATTGGGGAGTCACCAAACGGCGTATCGTCCAATTATCGGCCACCAATGTATCATAACGCACCTGATCCGTAGAATTACTGCCGTTATACGGATATGAGTTTTGCGAAAGGCTTACTGCCTCTATTTCAGGGCGGCGGCGCAGACGGTCCACAAGTTCAAGAATATCGGCATCTTCCTGCTCATCGGTCTGGCGGGATATAATCGGGACTCTTCTCGGTAAGACTTTCCCATTTCGATAAGGTAGCAATGGCTGATGTCGAACCCCCTCGGCTCCAGATAGGTAGCCGCACCTGTATAGAGGTAATCCACCACAAACCACATCACAACACTCACCACCAACAGTTCCAAAGCCAGCCACAGGTTATTGCGCCATTCATTCTTTATCTGTACTAAAAGTTTCTTAGTCATTTTTTTTCTGTGATTAATTGTTAGTCATAAGTGTTTAGTGCAACCGTCCTCCCAATGCGTTCACTATTCCGATACGTGCAGCGCGCCATGCCGGGAAACCGCTGCTCATCAGGTTCAGGACAAAACAAAAGAGCAATGCCCAGGCAAAGGTGGAAAGTATGAAGCAGGATCGACGCATCCACTTCCGGCGGATTCAAAGTCTGGCTGAACTCCTGTGCAAAAAGAAAACAAAGTGTTGCCCATGTATGCAAAAAGCCACACTCAACAGCAGGCCCACGATACCTGCCAATAAAGTTACCACCAGATTCTCCGCTATAATCTGCCCCATCAGTTCCGCACGCGTACTTCCGAAAGCACGACGTACTCCGATCTCCGACACCCGCTGGCGCAAACGGCTCTGCGTCATGCTCGAAAGGTTGATGGCAGGCACTATCAGCAAAATAACAAAGATCATAATCCGCTGGCGGCGGGCTGCATCCACATCCGGCTCGATATTAGCGCCGAAAGCTATGGCATTTTTTTCCTGGTCGTAAGGGCGGTTACGGTAAATCAGTTCCCATCCGTCCTTTCCGATGAGCGTATTATATTCCAGTTTACGGCGTTCCGCTTCCTGACGGATAGCAGGAAAATCATCCCGGCTGTGCGCCAACATCGTACAACTCATCATTCCCATGTGCCGGTCGTTCCAAGCCTCCTTATCCATTCCCGTAGAAGTATACGGGACCCATACCTGTCCGTAAGCGCAGTCGGCCAGCGTAGACACATCTTTTCACGACACCGGCAACGCGGTAAGGCGCATGGTTGAGAAGAAACTCGCGCCCCACGGCATCCGTCGTGCCGAAAAGGCTGCGCACCACACTCTCCGTAAGTACAGCCACCGGTTGACCTGCATCGAATGTTGCTTTATCATAAGGCTTTCCACCGATAAAGGAGAAGTCAAATACGCGCCAAAAGATGTCGTCCGTTTGTCGCAAGTCCACACTGATCGCCGGACTGCCCGGCAGAGATACAGGAGTGGATATAGGAAAAACAGTATAAATAGTAACGGCTTCCGGTGTCTTCAACGACTGGAAACATTCGCGGGCAGTCTGTGCGCTCATCGGTCCGTTACTTGTGCCGTCTCCCCCAATTTGAGTTGGAGATACTCATCCACTTGACGTGCAGGAAGCGGTCACGGTTACTTTCGGGTGCAAAAGGGACAACCTTTACCTGCTGCATCATCACCACCAGCATAATGAGGAAGATGGCAAGCGCGGTACCGGCTATACTGACCGCACTAATCAGCGGTTGTTGGCGAAGTTGCGCCCATGCTTGTATGAAATATTGCTTTATCATCTCAACGGCCTATTTTTAAATTATCTGTATTTACGCCTCCTATGCCTCCTTTGGAAATATCAGCGCGTCCGGCGCTTCCGCTCAAAGTGACGCTGCCCACACCACCCATTTGGGCAGACAAATAATCGCAGACTACATGAATATCGGCGCTACCTACTCCCGCGCAAAGCAACTTTCAACACATTACACGTCAAATCGGCAACATTCACTTCACCCACGCCTTTTACCTCAAATGACACTTCATCGAGTTTCAAGGGGCTTCTCACAATTGAATTCCCCTACACCGGTAAACTCCACCTCCTTCAAGTCGGGAGCCGAAATCCAGATAGTCACGCCGTCTTTCTGATTTCTCCTACTCTTGTTTTTCTTGTCCTTGAAGCCTATCAGCAAACGGCCGTCCTTCACTGTGGTTTCCGTATTCTTCACGTACTTCTCCCTGCCTTCAATCCTGAAAGAATAAGTGTCACTCTGTGTAAAATGAATTGTCCCCACAGAGGTTATCTCAATTGACGAGAAAGCATCCACTTTACGCACTTCACTTACTTTTTGCATCTTGTGCACAAACACTCAACATACCTGCAAAGGCCAATACCAATGCAATGATAACACCTGCTACATCAGTTCTCATATTTCTTATTTTTTTATTTTTTTTGTTTTACATTCTATTCTTCATGCAACGCCTCTGCCGGCTGTATGTCGATAGCCTGTTGTGCCGGAAACCATATTCCAGTCACCACCATCAGCGCTATCAGCAGCCATGCACCCAACGACCCCAGCAGGAAACGCAGGAAGCTCCATTCCACCGGCCAGGTGGTAATCAGTTCCGTATGTCCCATTATAAATTCGGCAACGCCCACATTATAGCAGACAAGCATGGCGGGCAGCGCAACAAGAGTCAGCAACAGCAATCCTCTCCCATGAGCAGGCAGAATATCTGTTTCTTCGTGCTGCCCATGGCAAGCCGCAAAGCTATTTCATTGCGGCGGCGACGGGTACGGAACCAGAAAGTACCTATCAGCCCCAGAAACACATTCACCAACAGGAACAGCACCACAACCGTTTGCGTATTCACCTTGTCCACATCGCCTTTCATCACCTCAAACTGATATTGCTGCTCCGTATAAGGAACGACGTCGGCTATGAACATATTGTCGGTGTCCAGATGCGGTGCTATTCTTTCAGGAACTTGCTCCGGTAATCGGGAGAGTCCATGTTTTCCTTCACGCGAAAACAATCTGCGCCCATAATCCCGCAATTCGGTCCGTATCACATTCTCGTCAATTCTCCGGAAAACCCACTTTGCATCCGCCCCATAGCGATAAGAACGGAAACTGCCGATCATACCGCACTGCGTTACCACATTCGTGGAATCTCCGTACCAGTTCAAAGTGAGTATCCAAAGAGAAGCCGGGTACTCTTTTCCTTATAATAGTCTGCCGCACCCTCGCTCAGCATCACATAATTGCCGGACGTGACATCACTACCCACAGGCATTGCCGCAAACGAACGTTTGGCATCTTCCTTCATGTGGAATACCCGCGTATATCCCCCGGTAGCGTTTATTATACGCAGTTCGCATCCGATGGTATCCTGCACAGCCAGCGAGTTATAAGAATTATTGCCGCTCATCGGCAGACTCCATACGACAGGGCGGCCACTTCAACCGCCGGCTCCCTTTCGAACTTCTGCAGGATGCTCAGATATTTGTCCGCATTGGTCATGCTGCTGTCCCGGCTTTCACCGCCCGTAATCATTGAAAGCTGGTACACATGGTCTATGTTGTAGCCCCAACGGGCGATAGAACGTATACTTCAGGCATCCCAGCGAATCGCAGAGAAACCACATCACGATAAACACCAGAAACAGTTCTGCAAGCACCCATCCGTTACTACGGAGACGCGCCCGAATCATACGTAAGTTATGTACTATGAATTTCATAATCAATTTCGCTTTATTTATCGTTCAAAGAATCCACAATCGTGTGTGTCGTGCGGCAAGCCACGTAGGCAGGCCTGCGCTCAGCAGGTTGATGACCAGACAGAAAAGAAATGCCAGACAAAACACCGTAGGGCTGAACAGCACCGACATGCTCAAGTCGAAATCGCCGGAAGTACCGATGTTCTGATTATTGGTGAACAGCCACGTACGCATGCCATACACTGCCAGATAGCTGAACACCAGCCCCACTGCTCCACCAATCAGGGTCAGTACGAGGTTTTCATTCAATATCTGCCTTTATCAATACGCTGCGCGTCGCTCCGAATGCCTTACGTACGCCCAGCTCGCTGATGCGTTGCTGCATACGACTGTTGCTCAGGCCGCACAGGTTGAGCGACGGTACTAAAAAGAACAATGAGCAATGCCAGAAGGTACTGTATGTACAACATCCGCAAATCCGGTCCTATGTTGGCCCACATGATTGACATGCGCCACTATTTCATCGGGCTGCTCCATGATGTCCATCAGCATTTCAGTCTGTACGGCATTGATGTCTTTCACCCGTTTTGCTATTCCTCTGCCTGATGGCCGGAATATCCCGGAAGAACGTGCCAGCGCCACCACCGTATGCGATTGGGCATAACTCCGGACGGAAGTGACATCCTGCAAACTGGCAGGATACATGCGCCACACTTGCGCATAAGCATCCTTCGCAATGACCGAAACATCCTTTACCACCCCCCGCAAATACGCGCTTCGTTACGGTTCAGCAGCACCGTCTTGCCCACCGCATCCGTCGTGCCGAACAGTCCCCGCGCCACAGAAGCAACCACGACAATGGCGGACACATCGCCACCCCGGTCGGAATCATCAAATCCCCGTCCTGCAACAAACTGCATCCGGAACACTTTCCAGAATCCCGGGTTGGGTCGGTTTCCATAGCATCCACTTTCACCGCATTAGTGCCGTCGGGCATGGAAACCAGAGGCGACCGTTGCCGGAACAAATGCCGTACAGGCCTCTACTTCGGGCAACGGCTGCACACAGTTCTTCATGAAAGCCGGCGAACAGGCTGTATAATTATTCCAGTTCTTGTTTTCCTTACCCTGCAAATGCATCTTGCTTATGTAGAGAGAGCGGTTACGGTTCACTTCCGGCTCGATGTCGGCATATTTCATCTGCCAGGTAATCACAATCGCCATAATCATGGTAATGGCAAATGCCGTACCCAATATGAATATGGTACTCAGCAACGGGTTCTGCCGTAAAAGTATAAAAAGCTTGGCGAATGGTCTGCATTTTTGAGTTATGAGTTATAAGTTATGGATTATGGGGGGTTATTACTTGACGGCCGTCGAAGAAGCGGGATTGTCCTTGAGGTCTGTCTGGCTTGCTCTTTCATTGTGGGTTACCATTACGATGGTGCGCCCGTCTTCCTTTGTTCAGTCGATGCAGCAGCTCCATCACTTCGCTCCCATTTTGGAGTACAGGTTACCGGTAGGCTCATCGGCAAGGATTATCTCCGGATTGCCGATAATGGCGCGTGCGATGGCAACACGCTGGCACTGACCGCCGGAGAGCTGTGTAGGCATGTGGCGCATACGGTGGCTCAGGCCTACTTTCTGCAACACTTCCTCTGCCAGGCGGCGACGTTCTTTGGACGATACCTTTTCTGTACAGCAAAGGCAGCTCCACGTTGTCCAGCACATTCAGCGAGTTAATCAAATGGAAAGACTGGAACACAAAGCCCAGCTTCCGGTTACGGAAAGCCGCCAGTTCCTTTGTCCTTCATGCCGTCCACCTTGGTACCGGCTATTTCAATCGTGCCGCTGGTAGGTGCGTCCAGCAAACCCATAATATTCAGCAAAGTAGATTTACCGCAACCGGAAGGTCCCATGATACTGAGAAATTCCCCTTGTTCACTTCGAGGTTCACATTCTCCAACGCTACGGTTTCAATCTGTTGGTACGATAAATCTTGTTGATGCCAGTTAACTTAATCATAATGGTAGGTATTTAATTGTTATTTCAGTTTCAGCTTATTCTTGTTCTTATATTGGCTCATGTCGCTCACCACCACCTCATCGCCCGGTTGCAAGCCAATAACTTCCACAAACTCAAAGTTGGAATCGCCCAACTGCACTTTTGCGTTTCACAATCTCCTTGTCGGAATTGCGTACAAACAGTTCGTACTCCCCGCGACCCACGTAGTAAGAGGCGTTGGCTATGCGCATCACATCCTCTTTCACGGCGTTCATCACATACACGTCCGTCTTCAGGCCGGAGCGCAGACGGCGGTTGTTGTCCTCGTTCAACTGTACGGTGAAGGAAATAACACCATTCTTGGACAACGGAGTGACGCTGCTCACCGTACCTTCCAGCTTCTCGCTGCCTATCTTTGACTATCGCCTTGCCGCCGGCGGCAACACGGTCGCCGTACGTGTCGGCTATCTCGCCCTCTACCTTGAAGTGGCTCAAATCGGAGATGACGGCAATCTGCGAACCTTCCGCCACCTGCGCGCCGATCTGGTTGTTTATGTAAGTGAGGATTGCCTTGCGGGGCGAGCGGACCTGCGCATCGTCCAGCGTGCGTTTCGTTTCGGCAAGCGTTTTTCTGAAGATGCTGAAGTCCAGCTACCTGGGATATTCGGCATCCAGCACTTCCTTCTCATTGGCGTACTGCTGCTTCAACTGTTCGTATTCCAACTCCGCCACGTTATAACTCAACTCTGCCTGACGCACTTTGTCGGTAGTGCCCGAACCGAGGCTGTCGAGATATTGCTCGTTGCGCAACTCCACCTTTTTGCGGTTCAGTTGCATGGCAGACTTTTTATCTTCATCTCCAGGTCGTTCAGCTTGGTCATATTCTCAAGCTTGAGCTGCTTCAGCTTGTAGCTGCGCATCTGCTCCCTCATCGAGTTTCTGCTTGTAGTCGGTTTCGGCGCTCTGTAAGTCCAACTTCAGGATGGGCGTGCCTATATCCACGCTGTCGCCACCTTTCTTATATACTTCCAGAATACGGGTGTTGATGGGCGAGTTGATAATCTCCTCAAAGGCAGGAACCACCTTGCCGGAAGCGCTTACGCTGACTTCAATCGTGCCTGTACTTACCTGGAGAATACGATGTCCTTCTCCTTCACTCCCGTGCGCATCAATGAGATGAGCACACTGATAACGACGATACCCGCAGCGCCCATGCCGCCATAGCGAATGATTTTCTTGTTACGCTCTTTGTTACGAACTTCTTTCGGAATCTCTCTATCCATATTTTCTGTCTTTATTTACCGTTTTACGTTGCTGCCGTCCTGTTGCGTAAACGGACAGCCTGCGATTCTTCGCCCTTATACTTGCCAAATCCGTGCCAAAAACATAAATCATTGAAAACAAGCGTTAAGGCAAAAAGAAGAGAGTGTCCGTTTTCGGACACTCTGTACATTTTCGGATAGCGGCACTGTACGAAAAGAAGAAACAGACGGAAGAGAAAGCACAATGGTACGGCGGAAGAAATATAAACGACAGGGGGATAACGGGGAAAACTCCTCACCTCAGCGTCCGTTTCCCCCTTTGGTATTTGTAATGCCACGCGTTGGTACTTGTCATACCACTCTTTGGTACGGCATGTACCACACTGTGGTACTACGAATACCGCACTGTGGTACGAAGATACCACCAACGGTTGGTACTCCGCGTACCAAGCCGAGGTATTTCCCGGTACATCCCTTTCTTATGACTATCAAGCACTTACGATAATATTCCCTGAACGTTATCTCAGGCGCAGTCTGTCCCCTACTTCGGGCACATATTCCGCATCACTTGCGGTTCATCTTATACAGATTCTTCAGACGGATGCCGTACTTCTGCGAAATGGAGTGCATGGAATCGCCGTCTTTTTTACAATATAAACGGTATGAGGTTTGGCGGCTTTCTTACGCTTGTCTTTCAGATAGATGATGTCGCCTGCCTCTAAGGTGTACTCTTTGCAGGTCGTTATACTTCACCAGTTTGCGCCAACTGATGTCGAACTCTTTGCCCAGGAACTGGAAGAGTATCGCATCGCCGTCGCGGGCCACAACGTAGGCAATGTCGTTGGCAATATACCACCTGATGCGGGTTGGCAAGCCAGGGTTTCTTCTTAAGTTCTTTCTCCCACTTGCGGGCCTCGCGCTTTGCTCATGCCGCGGGTGTCGTACTTATCACAGGTCGTAGTCCTCAATAATGGTTATCAGGCGGTTGGCATAGGAAGGGTCTGTGGCGTATCCCGCTTTTTCAGGCCGCGCGCCCAGCGCTTTGGTCGGTAATCTTCAACTTAAACAGGAAAAGCATAGCGTGCGCCGCGTTTCAGGAAGAGCGAGGGGAGTGGTCCTCGTAGGGTCCTTCGGGTGGCGATAGGCGCGGAAGCACTCTCCTTTGGCATCGTCGTCGTGGTACACTCTCCGCCCGCGCCAGTCGCTATGGCACTTTATGCCGAAGTGGTTGTTGCTCTTGCGTGCCAGTGCGCTTTGTCCCGCACCGCTCTCCAGCAGGCCTTGTGCCAGTGTGATGCTGGCGGGTATCTTATGTTCCTTCATCTGCTCCACGGCAAGCGGGGCATATTGTTTGATATATTCGTTGTAACGGGGAATTTCTGCGTTGTGCCTGCACAGCCACGCAAATAAGGAGAAGTGCTATGATAGCAGTCAGTCTGAATATAGGTTTCATGCTTCGAGTGTTGAATTTGACACAAAAGTCTGCAAAAGAATTGAAAAAACCAATCTCTTTCCTATCTTTGTAACATTAATTACAATAAACCATTATTCTATGAAGGACCTGAACATACAGATTGCCATCAAGATATACGAATACGAAGAGCTGAATGCCGCCGACCGCGAGCTTCTGGATGCCGCCCGGCAGGCAACTTACCGCAGTTATGCCCCCTATTCGCACTTCTCGGTGGGCGCGGCCGCCCGGCTGGCAAACAATATCATCGTTACCGGAACCAATCAGGAGAATGCAGCTTATCCGTCGGGGCTTTGCGCGGAACGCACCACTTTGTTCTATGCCAACTCCCAATATCCCGACCAGGCTGTGGAGACACTTGCCATAGCCGCCCGCAACGAACGCGGCGAGTTCCTGGAAGAACCGATTCCCCCGTGCGGCGCCTGCCGGCAGGTGATGCTCGAAACGGAAAAACGTTTCAAACGTCCCATGCGCATACTGCTGTCCGGCGAAAAAGGCATTTATGAATTGAGAAGTGTGGGCGCATTGCTGCCGCTTTCGTTCGATGCGTCTTCCATGTTATAAAACAAATACCTACCTTTGCAACTGCTAACCAACAAATACCACCACCAATGAGAATATCCAAATAAAGACAGCACATTTCGGTAAACATCGCTTTATATATGCTTTTCATATCAGAACGCTGAGCATCACTCAAAAGGAAAATGTTTAGCCTTTACTGTGTTTGTCTGTTCCCCACAGCCTTACAAAGTTGAAAGTGTGTCGTTACAGACACCTATGTTTATCTACCTAAACACAGTAAATTTATGATATCATTAAAAGACCTTAGCTATACCCCATACCGATAAGGAAGTTTTTTGTTTTCCAACCTCAATCTGATTATCAATTCCGGAGAAAAGACCGCGCTGACAGGCAATCAACGGTTGCGGAAAGTCCACCCTGATGCGTATCCTTGCGGGAGAAGCATCGCCGGGCACCGGTAGTGTACATTGCGGACATCTTTACTATGTGCCCCAGCATTTCGGACAATATGACGACCGGACGGTTGCGCAGGTATTAGGCATAGACCGTAAAGCTAACTGCACTCCATGCCATTCTGAACGGTGATACAGCGGAAGAACACTTTGCCCGGCTCGACAACGACTGGAATATCGAAGAGCGTACCCAAGCCGTTCTCCACGCCTGGCATTTGAACGGTATCTCTCTTTACGCCCGTTAGAGGCTTAGCGGCGGAGAGAAAAAACACGCCTGTTCCTTGCCGGCATGGAACTGAAAGAACCGGACACCCTACTGCTGGACGAACCGACCAATCATCTGGATACTGCCGGGCGGAAACGTCTGTATGATTTCGTACACCGCACTTCGGCTACGGTGCTCGTTATCAGTCACGACCGTACTCTGCTAAATCTGTTACCCGCCATTTGCGAACTCTCCCCGCAACGGACTGGCTTGCTACGGCGGCAATTACGTGACTTCTCTAAAAGAACAGAAGGAAGTGCACCGCAATGCCCTGCAACAGCAGTTGGAAGAAAAAAAAAAGGCCTTGCGCCTCGCCCGCAAGACCGCCCGTGAAATGGAAGAACGGAAAGCCAGACAAAACACACGAGGCGAAAAAAGGCTTCCATAAAGAAAGGTATTCCGCGTATTCTGTTAGGCGGTCTGAAGAATCATGCCGAAAAACAGCAGTAGCAAACTCAGCAATGTCCATGCCGAAAAAAACGGACAAGATTCAACAGGGAAATAACAAACCTGAAAGGCTCCCTGCCGCAAACAAACAAGCTGAAAACCGACTTCAATGCTTCGGCATTGCATATAGCGCAAAAATACTCGTCACGGCACAGAATATCAACTTTCATTATCCGGACAGCAACACAAACCTTTGGACGGTTCCGCTCAGCTTTCAGCTACGCAGCGGCAACCGGTTCTGCATTAAAGGTGATAACGGCAGCGGCAAAACAACCCTGCTGAAACTGATTACCGGCGAACTGACACCGACCGGCGGAACGATAGAGCGTGCAGACTTTACCTATATTTATCTGGATCAGGAGTACTCCCTTATCCAAAAATGAATATACCGTTTCGGAACAAGCGGAAGCCTTCAATCTGCGGCATCTGCCGGAGCATGAAACAAAGACCATCTTAAACCGTTACCTTTTTCCCGCAGGACGTCTGGAACAAGCCTTGCAGCAAATTAAGCGGCGGTGAGAAAATGCGTCTTGCCTTCTGCTGTCTGATGATTGCCGATAACACTCCCGACCTGTTTATTCTGGACGAGCCCACCAATAATCTGGACATCGAAAGTATTGAAATCATCACAGCTACGATACGTAACTATCAAGGTACCGTACTTGCAGTCTCACACGACCGGGATTTTCTGAAAGAAACAGGAATTGAACAAGAAATAAGCTTTTTTCTGTAAAATCGGTAAAAACAAACGTAATCCATATACACAAACTAATTATAAACTCCTTATTTTTGCAATGATAAAACTATTATGACTATGTTACGTACTATCAGACTGACACTTGCAATTGTATTCTTTGCACTCGTCACGTTCCTGTTTCTCGATTTCACCGGAACGCTGCACGGCTGGATGGGCTGGATGGCGAAAATACAGTTCCTCCCCGCACTGCTCGCACTGAATGCAGGCGTGGTACTGCTACTTGTTGCATTGACCCTGCTGTTCGGACGCGTCTATTGCTCCGTTATCTGCCCGCTCGGCGTATTTCAGGATGTCATTTCCCGGTTTGCAGGCAAGCGGAAGAAAAACCGTTTCCGCTATTCTCCCGCCGAGGAAATGGCTGCGTTACGGAATGTTGGCAGTGTTTGCCGTGACCCTCGTTGCAGGCGTGCGCTTTCATGCGGTTGCTTCGCTGCTCGAACCGTATAGCTCTTACGGGCGCATCGCTTCCAGTCTCTTCGCTCCCGTCTATCAGTGGGGCAATAATCTGCTGGCATATCTGGCGGAACGGGGCGGACAGCTACGCTTTCTATGAAACAGAGGTATGGATGAAAAAGCCTGCCTACCTTCATCATTGCGGCCCTTACTTTTTTGTCGTGCTCATCATATTGGCATGGCGAGGCGGACGTACGTACTGCAACACGATTTGTCCGGTAGGTACGGTGCTCGGTTTCCCTGTCCGGGTATTCTCTTTTCAAACCGGTCATAGATACCGAGAAGTGCAACGGCTGCGGACTTTGCGCACGCAACTGCAAGGCATCGTGCATCAACTCCAAAAACCCACGAAATTGATTACAGCCGTTGCGTGGCATGCATGGACTGCCTAGATAAATGCAGACAAGGAGCCATCACCTACACCCACCGCCGTCATAAAGCGGATGCTGCGAAAATATCCGCCCGGAATCAGACTCAATGTACAACAACTTCTACCGGACCGGCAGATGATACCCGGCGCGCATTCCTCTCGGCAACGGCAGTATTGGCCACTACCGCCGCTCTAAAGGCGCAAAGAGAAGAAAGTAGACGGCGGACTGGCCGTCATCGAAGACAAGAAGATACCCGCACGTGCCGCCGCCATTACTCCTCCGGGGTCGTTGAGCGCACGCAACTTTGCACAACACTGTACGGCTTGCCAGCTATGCGTTGCGGTGTGTCCCAACCAGGTGCTGCGCCCCTCTTCCGACCTGACACGGCTGATGCAGCCGGAAATGTCCTACGAGCGCGGCTACTGCCGTCCCGAATGTACCAAGTGTTCGGAAGTTTGTCCGGCAGGTGCTATCCGGCCGATAACGAAAGCCGACAAATCGGCCATCCAGATAGGTCATGCCGTATGGATAAAGGAGAATTGCATCTGCATCACCAATAAGGTGGAGTGCGGCAACTGCGCCCGCCACTGCCCGGTCGGCGCCATACAAATGGTGGCTTCGGACTCGAAATCCGCAATCCCCAAAATACCCGTTGTCAATACCGAACGCTGCATCGGCTGCGGCGCGTATGTGAGAACCTGTGTCCGGCACGCCCGTTCAGCGCAATCTATGTGGAAGGACATATCATGCACAGAACGGTGTGAGAATCAGATGACAAAACGATAAAGGAAAAATCTTCGATACGTTCTGGACAACAGACAGCATCGAGAAGAATAAATACGAGTAACTATGGAAGAGAATAATAATAATAAGAATAACAGCAAGATAAACCGCCGGGACTTCTTCAAGAAACTTGCCGGCGCAGGGACGTTTGCATCGGCAGCCGCACTGTATGGCTGCTCCGACAAGAACAACCGTTCGGACAGCGAATCGGCCGCTTTGGGTGAAATTCCTACCGATAAGATGGTGTACCGTACCAATCCCACCACGGGCGACCGGGTATCCTTATTGGGCTACGGCTGCATGCGCTGGCCTACCCGGAAGCGGGCTGACGGAAACGGAATGAGGTAGACCAGGAAGCCGTCAACGAACTGATTGACTATGCCATCGCCCACGACGTGAACTATTTCGACACATCGCCCGTGTATGTGCAGGGGTTGGTCGGAGAAGTCAACGGAATAGCACTGAAACGCCATCCGCGTGAAAAGTTCCTGATAGCCACCAAACTGTCCAACTTTTCCAATTACACCCGCGAGAATTCAATTGCCATGTATCGGAAATCGTTCGAGGACCTGCAAGTGGACTACATCGATTATTATCTGTTGCACTCCGTCGGCAATGGCGGCATCAAGACATTCCGGGCACGGTACATCGACAACGGTATGATTGATTTTCTGATGGAAGAACGCAAGGCCGGGCGTATCCGGAACCTGGGGTTTTCGTTTCACGGAACAACGGAGGTGTTTGATGAAATACTGGCCATGCACGACCGCATACACTGGGATTTCGTGCAAATCCGTCAACTCAACTATGCCGACTGGCGGCATGCTTCGGGCAATAATGTCAATGCCGAATATCTGTATGGCGAACTCGTTAAACGCGACATACCCGCCATTATCATGGAACCGCTGCTGGGAGGACGGCT
>VOFK01000499.1_pt1 | contig 54057 bp, 52 predicted proteins | sample 5384121 | NCBI WGS metagenome assembly VOFK01 (sample SAMN12384730, study PRJNA508395) | human gut metagenome | isolation source: healthy gut J | host: Homo sapiens | reverse complement strand
TCAGTATTACTTCGTTCTTCAGTTACGTATTGCTGTACCGCAACAGCGGCATAACGGTCCATTCGCCGTCGGCCTTCGCCGTATCGGAGAGGATCTGCTCGCTCATGTACTTCGTCCAGCCGTAGGGATTTGTGCAGCCGCCGGTGCGGGCGCTCTTCCGTCCACGGGCATCGTATTGTCCGGCGAATACACCGTCGCGGACGAGGAGAAGAGGATCTTCTTCACGCCGTGCGCCGCCATCGTCTGGCAGAGATGGATGGTCGTGCCGAGGATTTGTTGTTGTAGTACCGCAGCGGCTGCTGCACCGACTCCCCTACCGCCTTGAGACCGGCAAAGTGGAGCACGCAGTCAAACCGGTGCGTATCGAAAAGCTCATTGAGAGCTGCGCGGTTCAAAAGATCCATTTCGTGGTATTCGAGCGTCTTTCCGGTGATGCGCTCGACGCGCCGCAGGCACTCCGCGTTGGCGTTGATGAGATTGTCCACCACAACGACCGAATGTCCGGCGTTCAGAAGCTCCACACAGGCGTGGCTGCCGATGTATCCGGCGCCGCCGGTAACGAGAACGTTCATAAATACGACCTCCTTTATAATATCACATTATCTCATTGTAACCAAGAAACCCCTGCTCTTTCAAGAGCAGGGGTTCCAAGACAGGGATTTATTTTTTCGCTGAGTTCGAGATCGGCCTCGTCCACGTGGTAGAGCGCCTTTTTGGAGAGCGCGTCGTACATGACGGGCACGACGTAAAGCGTCATGAGCGTGGCGTACAGCAGTCCGCCGATGCACGTTACGGCGAGCGGCTGGATGAGCGACGTTGCTTCGCTCTGGCCGAGCGCCATGACGATGAGACCGAGGATGGTCGTGATGCTCGTCATCAGAATCGGACGCAGACGGGTGACGGCGGCGTCCGCAATGGCCTCACGCCGGTCCATGCCGCCGATGCGCAGCTGGTTGATGTAGTCCACGAGCACGATGCCGTTATTCACGATGATGCCGACGAGCATGATCATGCCGAGCATCGAGAGCAGGTTGATCTCCAGCCCCGCAATGAGCAGCGCGAGGAAATCCGCAATGAACGAACGTTACCGAATATGCAAAAAAACTCCTTATATTTTCCGAGGTTGGATCTATTGCAAAAGAATGCGGTTGCCTGATTACACCCGAAACAAAAATTAAGAAAACAGGACAACGTTACATATATCTTAGATGTGGGCATCCTAATAAAGTTTGCCACCAGAAAATTGTTAGAGAAGATAAAATTATCGAACAATTAAAAAACGTGAAGTTCTTGATAAGATTACATTATCCCCTACTTTGCAAACGCTCTTAAAACAAAAACTAACCAAAGATTTGACAGACACTTCCAGCCTTAACGCAACTCTTAAAGGCAATATCACTCGCAATCTCGCAGAATTAAAGGTTAAAGAAGATAAGTTGCTTGATTTCTATCTTGAAGGAAAATTACCTCAAGAAACTTATGATTTAAAGAAAGCCGCGATTGATAAAGAAATTGAGGAACTAGAAACAACCGCCGAAAAATACCAGACCATAAGCAACGAAACAAAGAAGATTGTTAGCAATGTAATATCCATGGCCGGAAACATTTCAAACATCTTTGATAAAGCGTCTATCACTCGTAAAGCCGAATTGTTAAAAGCCTTTGTTTATGATTGTCAACTCAACGGCGATAGGCTTGAGTATAAACTCAAAGCACCTTTTGATAAGCTGGTTGCCTGTAATAATTATAAAGAATGGCCAGATATCGCAATCAAACATATTGATGAATTTGATAATAAAGCACTGTGCGTTTGAGCTTAAAAGTAGACATTGGAAACATTAAAATATTTCCTAAGCATATGTTCCAAAATAGAACATATCTTATAATGATGTACTTTCAGGTTTTAGTAACTCAATATATTTGGAATAAGCATAGGTTTGGCCCCATTTCTTTTCAGATGTATTGCTTATAATGCCCAAGTCTATTAACCGATTTATTGAGCTTATGATTGTTGGACGAGATAATTTTATTCTATTTTCTATTTCAGCCACCGTCAAAATAGGCTTCTGTTCAAATTGTGCAAATACTGTTTTGGCTGAAACCTTTGCTTTTCCCAATGTTTCAAGTTTTTTCTCATCTTCAGAAAATAGTTTTTGAATCTGCACAACCGTTTCTCTTGCATCATTTGATGTTTCAATAATTCCTTCTAAAAAGAATTTAATCCAACTTTCCCAATCACCATGATAACGCACATTATTCAAATATTCATAGTATAACGAGCGATTTTTCTTAAAAAATAAGCTTAAGTATAAAAACGGAGATTTTAACAATCCTTTGACACACAGGAAAAATGTTATCAATAATCTCCCTAAACGGCCATTTCCATCTAAAAATGGGTGTATTGTTTCAAATTGCACATGAATAAGTGCAGCTTTGACTAATGTAGGTATATTATCATCAATATTAATAAACTTTTCTAATTCACTTAAAATATCCAACAACTTATCGGGCGGACATGGTACAAATCTAGCATTTCCAGGCCTTGTTCCCCCAATCCAATTTTGTGATGACCGGAATTCTCCTGGCAATTTTGTATTTCCTCGTGAATTAGTTAATAATATAGCATGGATTTCTCTAATTAATCGCAATGCTAAAGGAAAACCCTCGTTTATTTTATTTATTCCATAATTAAGTGCTGCAACATAAGAAGATACTTCCGAAGCATCTTCAACAGGTATTCCTTGAGTTTGGTTTGATTCATATTTCAATAAATCATCTAATGTTGATTGCGTTCCTTCAATTTGTGAGGATAATAAAGCTTCTTTGCGAACATACATGTAATTTATAATCGCTGAATCTGGAACAGTAGATATAACTCCATTTAAGGCGCCGATGGCTTGATTTGCCTTTTCTAGTAAAGATGAAACAGATTGTATGTCTATTTCCGGCTTAGGAGGTAAGTTATTCGGAATATAGGCTTCATAACATTCTGACGTTACTGAACATTTGAGCAGTTTTCCTTGTATTCCTCTTTCCATAAGCCACCTCTCTTATAATAAAATTCGTTCAATAAGCTAAAGATAAAGTATTAAGTTTAATTTTTTACTAAAGAAAGTTAAAGAAAACGCATTAACTTTAACTTTCTCTGAAAAAAGTTAAAGTTGCACTATTTTTGAGATGACAGATGTTAATTTTTAGCAACCTATGGTCATTGAGGAACATAAGTTAAAAAACAACATCTAAAATAAAAAATAGTCCGTGGATTGCCTGATGTCTCCAGCCAAACTTGCAAGAGCCTATTTTAGCCAGTGCTAAAATAGGCTTTCTTATTGAAATAAATACATTTTTACTGTCCAATAAAATTTCAGAACAAAGCAATTTTAAAATCCTCTGTTTTTTGTCGTTGTTCAGAAAATTCTATATTTGCTCTGGTACCGGCCAAATAATATTTCGTGGATAGTCTGCTTATGAAGCTTCTTGCCAGCTTTCATTTTAAACCCTAAATCAGTGGTTTTCTGTGTTATCTGCTCAAGATTACAGATACCAATCGAAAATTTTTTAAGCAGCCGCGTAATAACAACACTACAATCTTCGGCAAGGCGATATCGTTATATTGACTTTAGCCGATTTCACGCATAGACTTTTGACAACGGAAGAAAACTGCAACTGTTTGGTGCAGGAAGCGTTTATTTTCAGGAGGAATTTATGAAAAAAATCGGAATTATCGGAACAGGGATTTTCGGCACAGCCTTAGCTTTAACCGCGGCACGGGCGGGATGTGACGTTCTTTGCTGGGACCGCAATTCCGACGTCATCGACGCCATAAGCCAAAAACATCTCAATACCAAACATCTGCCGAACATCCCCCTGCCCGACGCCATAAAATCGACTTCCGAAATTGCCGAAGTTTTTGATTTTGCGAACATCGTTCTGCTGTCCGTATCGGCGCAGGCAACACGCTCAGTCCTGCGGCAGATAAAACCCTTTATCAAAACAAACACCGTTATTGTTCTGTGTGCCAAAGGAATTGAAGCGGAAACAGGAAAAATGCTGTCGGAAATCGCCGAAGACGAAATTCCTGCGGCAACCATTGCCGTTCTATCCGGTCCGGGCTTTGCCGTTGACATTGCTCAGCGCAAACTAACGTCCGTAACCATTGCCTGCGCCAAAGACGGTCTTGCCGCACAGCTTACCGACATGCTTGCCACACCCTATTTTCGGCCATATACCACATCCGACATGATTTCACCGCAAATCGGCGGCAGCGTCAAAAATGTTATTGCCATCGCCTCCGGTGTTATTGAAGGTGCAGAATTCGGCGACGGCGCACGGGCAGCACTGATAACACGCGGACTTAACGAAATGGGCCGGCTCTCCAGTGCTCTCGGCGGCCGCCACAGCACCATGATAGGCATGTGCGGCCTCGGCGACCTGGTTTTGACCGCCAGCTGCTCCCAATCCAGAAATTTCAGTTTCGGATACGAAATCGGCATTCGCGGCGAGGCGCGAAAACTGATTGAAGAAAACACCCGCACCGTCGAAGGCATTTATACGGCTCAAGCCGTCGTAAGACGCGCCTGCGAACTGGGAATAGAAATGCCCATTTGCGAAGTGGTAAACAAAGTTCTGTTTGCGGGCATTTCCATAAAGTCGGCGATGGAGAGCCTTATGTCCCGCCCATATAAAGAAGAAGGCTTCTGACAAGCGAAAAAATTTCCGTTGCTTTCATTCGTTGTTTTATGATATAATTGTTATTATTAATTGTAAGGAGAAAAAAAAATTAGTAAAGGATGGACTTATGTCGTTCTGACATGTATTTTTGAACTTCTTTGGATTTATGGTTTCAACGCGGCTGAAAGCTGGCCGCACTTTATTCTAATCGCGCTTATCATCGTTGCCGACTTTTATTTTCTGGAAAAAGCCTGCGAAACCATTCAGACCGGAACGGTCTACGCAATATTTTCGGCCGTCGGCACCGTCTGCACGGCGCTTATGGATACACTGATATTTAACGTTGAATTCACAATTGCAAAAGGCTTTTTCATTGCCCTGCTGATTGCCGGGGTTATCAGCCTGAAACTGGCCGAAAACGAAGAGACACCAGCCGAAAAGGAGTAAGCGAATGGGATGGATTTACGTTATTATTGCCGCAACGCTGGAAATTGCCGGCGTTGTCGGCCTGAAGATGTTCAGCCGGAAAAAGAATTTGGCCAATCTGCTTTGTTTACCGGCGGTTTTGCCCTTTCATACCTTTTTCTGTACCTGTCGCTTGATTTTCTGGACATGAGCATCGCCTATGCGGTGTGGATGGGACTGGGAACCGCCGGCGCGGTAACCATCAATATGATTTTCTTCGGCGAAAGCCGCAGACTGTGCCGGATCGTGAGCGTCGGACTGATTATCATCGGCGTCGTCGGGCTCAAAATGGTTTCATAAAAATACAAATAAAAATTCAGAAAACCCACATTAGCTCTTGACTTAGAGTAAGCTCTAGAATTTATGATGTTACGCAGAATCGAATCTTACCACTAATATCAGGAGAAAAAGATGAGTTATCTGGACAACATCAATTCACCCGCAGACGTAAAAAACTCAGCCTGAAAGAGCTTGAAGCGCTGGCGGAAGAAATCAGAAGCGCCGTGTTGAACCGCGACAGCAAAATCGGCGGACATGTCGGTCCCAACCTCGGCATTGTCGAAACAACCATTGCCCTGCATTACGTTTTTAACTCGCCGGAAGACAAGATTGTGTATGACGTTTCGCATCAGTCCTATCCGCATAAGATTCTGACGGGACGCAAAAACGGTTTTCTGACCGACGAAGGAATGCGGGAGATTTCCGGCTACACCAATCCCGCAGAAAGCGAGCACGACCATTTTATCGTCGGGCATACTTCCACTTCGGTCAGTCTGGCCTGCGGTCTGGCCAAAGCCCGTGATCTCAAAGGCGAAAAGCACAACGTCATCGCGGTTATCGGCGACGGTTCGCTTTCCGGCGGCGAAGCGCTCGAAGGTTTTGACAACGCCGCGGTTTTGAACAGCAACATTATCATTATTGTCAACGACAACGAAATGTCCATTGCCGAAAACCACGGCGGCCTGTACGGCAACCTGCGGCTGCTGCGCCAGACCGGCGGAAAAGCCGAGTGCAACATGTTTAAGGCTCTCGGGTTCGATTACCGTTATCTGGAAGAGGGCAACGACATTGCCAAACTGACGTCGCTGATGAAAGAAGTCAAAGACACGGACAAGCCTACGGTTCTGCATATTCATACCGAAAAAGGCAAAGGTTACAAACCTGCGGAAGAACACAAGGAAACCTGGCACTGGAGCGTTCCCTTCGACATTGCTTCCGGCAATCCGACCGTTGACCTCAGCGGCGAAAACTACAACAGCATTACGGTCAATTACCTGCAGGAAAAAATCGCCAAAGACAAAAAGGTCGTCCTCATCAACGCCGGTACTCCGGGCGCTATCGGCATGACGCCGGACATGCGCCAGAAATTCGGCCGGAACTTCGTTGACGTCGGCATTGCCGAAGAGCATGGCGTCGCCATGGCTTCGGCTTTGGCAAAAGGCGGATGCAAACCCGTTTTCTGGGTTTTGAGCTCTTTTGTACAGAGAACTTACGACCAGCTTTCGCAGGATTTGGCGCTGAACAAAAATCCCGCTGTCATTCTCATCGGCTGGAACGGCATCTCCGGCGGCGACGCCACGCATTTGGGAACTTTTGACATTCCGCTGATTTCAAATATTCCCAACCTCGTTTACCTGGCGCCGACAACCAAAGAAGAATATCTGTCCATGCTGGACTGGGGTATTGAACAGACCGCCCATCCGGTTGTCATCAGAATTCCGTCAACCGTCGCTCATGCGGAAAAAGAAACCGAAAAAACTTTCGAACGGCTGAATACCTATAAGGTTGAACAGCAAGGCAGCAATGTTGCCCTGATTGCCGCAGGAAGTTTCTTTGAACTCGGCAGGCGGGCAGCGGCCAAACTGGCAGAACAGGGCATTACGGCAACGCTCGTCAACCCGCGCTACCTGACCGGACTGGACGAAAACCTGCTTAACAGCCTGAAGGCCGACCACAAAATCGTCGCCACGCTGGAAGACGGCGAACTGGACGGCGGTTTCGGCGAAAAAATTGCCCGTTTCTACGGCGACAGCAATATGAAAGTGCTGAACTTCGGCGCCAAAAAAGAATTTACCGACCGGGTTCCCGTTGAAGAACTGTATAAGCGTTATCATCTGACACCGGAACTGATTGCCGCCGACATTCTGAAAGCCGGAAATTAGGCATATCTTCCGACGAAGGCCCGAAAATAGCGGGCCTTCGTTTTTTTAAAACCGATACTGAATCCCGAAGTTAATTTCCCAGGGAAGTTTAATGCGGCTGCCCAACTGGGCGGAGGCTTCCAGATAGGCGGTTCCGTCTTCGCTCCAGGCGGTGCTGACGCCGGCGCCAAGTTCATAGCGCAGAGACGACAGGTCTTCGGCAAAACCGTAATCGGCTACGCGCACCTTGCTTTTGCCGTCGATATCATGAATCAGAGCAAAACGCCCGTAAGCGTCCAAAAAGCGGTTATCTCCCCAGACAAAAGACTTTCCGGCAATCAAATCGGCTCTGGTGCTCAAATAACCGGCGTCGGAAGTTTCTATCAGGGTATTGAAGTTGGTGCGATAACGGACGGCGTCAATGTGCATGTAATTCAAACCGACCGACGGTTCGACAAACCACCGGCCGTCAAAATTTATGCGTTTTCCCAGCGAAGCCGAAAGCTGCCAGCTGTTCGTGCGGTATTTGCCGTCAACGCCGCTGCCTGCGGGCGTATAACTCCGCAGTTTCTGCCGATGCCAGAAATAGGTGCCGACCATATCGACAAACCAGTTGTCATCTGTATTAAACAGCGAATACAAACCGAGAGACTGCGTATCGGCATTGCCGTGACCGCTGCGGTCAAATTTCTGGCGTGAAGAAGTATAACCGCCATAGACGCCCATGCTCAGATAACGGCCGTTCTGCCGCCAGACTTCCCGGTCATAGCCGATTTCCGTGCCGTAGATGTCTATCCGGCTCCGGCTTTTGTCCTTATAGGCAAATTTGACCCTCTGCCCCAACCCTTTTATCCAAAGACCGTTGTCATGCCCGGACGCGTTGCGCCGGCTGCGGATGTGGTTGTAAACCGGCGTCAGGTGCGTATAAAACAGCGACGCCAGCGAAGAATAGGTGTTTTTGGCAATGACGGCGCTGTCCGTTACGTCCTGAGTCCTGACCAGAACCCAGTCGTCGCCGTCCCGCTCCAGCCCGTAACGAAATGCTCCGACGTCAACGGCGTCGCCGACCAGATAAAAACTGTCCGCAGCTCCGCTGTCTTCATCGATAATCTTATAGCGGGCCGGCGTACTCCCTTCCGGACTGTAGTCATGAATTACCAAGCCGAAATTTCCGTTGCCCGAGTGTACCAGAATTTTGTCCGAAAGCCCTTCCGACAGACTGCTGCTGATGCCGAAGGTTCCCTGGCCGGACAAATTGTCAAACTGCAGAGAACTGAAGTTATGGCTGTAGGGGACAATCGCAACGGCATTCCGCATTTCCATATCCGGAATGCTGTTGCTGCCGACAAATGTTACCACGCCTTCGGTTACGCTGGTTTTTCCCGACAGGGTTCCGCCGGCAAACAAGAACAGCCAGCCGTTGCGTTCAACGACGGTATTCTCCGCTTCGCCTCCCGAAAAAACGCTTTGCACCCCTCCGTTTCTGACTGTGGCTCCCGAAGCGACGCCGCCGCTCTCAATTTGCTGCACGCCGCCGTTTATCGTGCTGTCCGTGTCGGTTCCGTAAACGCTCTGCCTACCCGAACTGATTGTCGTATTGCGGGATACGGCTCCAGAATCGACATTCATCTCGCCGCCGTCAAGCAGTGTCTGTTCGGCAACGCCGTTGTCGATAATGTCAATAATGCCGCCGCTTTTGACAACAGTCTGCCGCGTCGTTCCCGAAACTTCCTGTCTGCCGCGGCCGGAAACGACGGCGCCGACACTGGTGCCGCCGTCATCCACCTGCTGCCGGCCGCCGGTAATTTGCGCCCGTTCGGAAACCCCGCCGGACAAAATTTCCTGCAAGCCGCCGATTATGGTCGCATCTTCATCGGTACCGGAAACATTCTCACGGCCGCCGCGCAATACCGTTCCCTTTACATTGCCGCCGCGAGAAACGATAAAAATGCCTCCGTTGACGACGGTATCCTGCGCATAACCGCCGCTGTTGACATCTATGGTACCGCGGGTGGCAACGGTTGACGAATAGGCCGTGCCGTTGACATTCTGCAAGGCGTCATACGCAACATTCGTATTATAAGACACGCCACCGGCTTCAACATTCTGCTGCCCGTAGGGATATATGACGCTGTTGTACGACTTGCCGCCGGACATAATCTGCTGATTGCCGGAAACGGTAAAATTTCTGGTCGTACCATAAACCTGCTGCGTGACAACAGTGTGCACGTCACCGCCGCTGACATCTTCCCCGGCCGGAATTATCTGGGTAACGGCGACGGCTTCCGAAGCCCATATCACTCCGCACAGGATAACTACAAGTTTTTTCATGTTCTGCTTCCCGTTACAATGTCCTGCGTTCTATATAATTTTAAAACTGCAGAATAAAACCTTAGGACATGAAAAAAACATACCTTAATACAAAGTCTTGATTGAAAGCGGCGCGAAAACAACTATTTTCCGGGGGTAACACCAAAAAAGGAGAAAAGAAATGTCAGACAATTTTGAAAAAGACAGCGACAGCCTGTGGGAAGACCAAAGACACCGCCGGCGAAGCCTGGGAAGCCACCAAAGAGTTTTCGGGCAAAGCCTGGGACAAGACCAAAGAAGTGAGCAGCGACGCCTGGGAAGCAACCAAAAACGGCGCCCAGAAAGTCAGCAACGCTTTTTCCGATGACGACGAGGAAGTCGAAAAGGCCGAATTTGTCGAAAAAGAAGAAATCGAAACGCCGCATCATCTGTATTCAAAAGAAACGCATTCGCGAGAAAACCGACCAAACGGCTAAAAAGAAAGCCTCCCGCAACCGACGGGAGGCTTTCTTTATTAACGGCGGATAAAATTGGTCATGACCGGATTATCCAGCTGCGGCGGCAGAATGCCCGCCTGTTTTCCGGCGGCGATACATTTCAGCAGCCACGCCATGTTCCTGCCCAACAGTTCCATTACCTGCAACCCTTCGGCATCCTGCATAACGTCTTCCGGCGTCTGTCCGTGCACCATATTCCAATAACGGGAAGAAACCACCGGCATTCTGCTGATGGTAAAATATTTGTTCAGAACGTCCAGCGAAGCCGTCGTTCCCGCCCGCCGGGCAGAAACCACCGCAGCGCCGGGCTTGTTCATGAACGCTTCGGAACCGGCATAAAACAGCCGATCCAGAAGCGACAGGATCCGACCGCTCGGGTGCGCGTAATAAACCGGAGAACCGAAAACAAAACCGTCGGCCTGCTCGGCTTTGGCAATAATCCCGTTTACGACATCGTCGTTAAAAATACAACGACTGTCGCCGTTTTCGCGGCATTTGCGGCAGCCTATGCAATCGCGCAGCGCGCCGGCACCGCTCTGGACAATTTCGGTTTCGCCCCCTTCCCGGTTCAGCGCTTCGGCAACGACGGAAAGTGCCGTAAAAGTGCAGCCCCGCGGACGCGGACTGCCGTTTATCATCAATACTTTCATCTGTTCTCCTTTCCTTTTTGTCCGAGTGTAGTGCAATAAAATTCTTCCGGCAACACTTTTAACAGCCTTTCCCGTGATTATATAAGCCCAAAAAAGCAAAGGATTGATGATGAAAAAACTTTTAGCCGCCATTTTTTTCGTTTTGTTTGCCGCCGCAGCCGCGGCCGCGCAGACGCAAACACCGTCCGCCGACAATGAAAACGTCGATTACGGTGCCGTCAACAAACAGCTGGACAAGATGACCGCCGAGCTGAACTCGGGCAAAATCGGACCCGGCGCCACCGGGGACATGCTTGACAAAATCAACGACTTGCAGGACAAGCTTAATCAAAACCTGCCGCTGCTCAACAATGACCTCGGCAGCGTTCAGAAAAAAATCGCCGCTCTCGGCGAAGTCCCGGACGACGGCAACGAACCGGCGGAAATAGCCAAGCAGCGCAAAGAGCTTAACAAACAGGCCGACGCTTATAAAACCTCAATCGCCCAGGCAAAACTGGCAAAAACCAAAATCGACGATTTAAACGGGCTGATATTGAAAGTCCGCAACCAAGATTTGTTCACGCGCATTTTTGCCAAGCAAAGCTCCATTTTCCATCCACAGGAGTTTTGGACCTCACTGGTCAGCTTTGCCAAATTTACCTTCGAACTGATAAAATCGCCGCTCGACTGGTACCGCCAGCTGCCTGCCGCCGACATGGCAACCGCTGACGACAACATTGTCTACGCGCTGTTTTACATTATCGCCGCAACCTTTGCCGCCGCATATCTGCGCCATTTTATCAAGACCAGGCTCGGTTACCGCGAGGCGATTGCCAACCCGGACTATACGCAGAAAGTGCGAGCCGCGCTGTGGATGTTTTTGGCCCGCGGGCTGATTCCCGCCGCAATTATCGGAACGTTCATGTTCTGGATTAAAAACGGTGCCATTATCAATAAAAGCAACTTCGGAACCATGCTTTACACGGCGGCGCTGTACCTGCTTTATTTTTTCCTGACGCAAGCGCTGGTTCGCATTTTGCTGACACCGGCAAACGGCAAATGGCGGATTATCGAGGTCAGCAACGACCGGGCGCAGGCCAGCAGCAAGGCGCTGATTTTCTCGGCCGCGGCCATCTGCATCGTCAGCTTTTTTCAATCGCTGGCCGCCGAAATGAACGTAAACCCGGAAGTGCTGTATTCTCTCAAGATTTTTGCCAATGCGGTCAAAGCCTTCTGCGTCGTTTTGGTTGCCAACAAGTTTCTGTTTGACGGCACGCCGGAAGAAAATGCCAAAAACGCCGCCACCGCCGAAGCGACAGGAAAGGAAAACGCCGAGGAAGAATACAAGGAGCTGAGCACGCCGGCCAAAATAAGTCTGGCGGTTACCGTATTCATGGCGGTTTCCTTTGCGGTGTCGCTGTTTGGTTATATACGGCTTTCGGAATTTGCCATCAACCGTTTCATCATATCGGGCGTTGTCATTGCCGTATTTTACATTCTCGACCGGCTGCTGAGGGTTATCTTCCGTCAGTTGATGCGGCTGAAATTCTGGAGCCGGACGCTGCGCATCAATCCGCGAAAACTGGTAAAGGCAAACTTCTGGTTTGCGCTGATTCTCAAGCCCATTCTCGGCATTATGGCCATTCTGACCCTGCTGGCCGTCTGGGGCGTGTCAGTCGACATCATGCTGAACAAGGTCCGCAATTTTCTGGTCGGCTTCAACATTGGCAGCCTGCATATTTCAATTACCTCCATTCTGCTCGGCATTATCAGCTTTTTCGTATCGTCCTTTCTGTTCAAAATGCTTAAGGGAAGTTTTCAAAACGGCAGCCTGAGCCAGATTGACTGGGATCCCGGCGTTAAAAACTCGGTCATCTCGGGCATTGGCTTTTTCGGCATTATCATTTCGCTGATTGTCGGTTTTGCGGTTATGGGCGGAAGCATAAGCAGCATTGCGATTATTGCCGGCGCCCTGTCGTTCGGCGCCGGTCTCGGCCTGCAGAACATGGTCAGCAGTCTGGTCGCCGGTCTGACCATTCTGTTTGAACGGCAGATTAAGGTCGGCGACTGGGTTATCATCGACGGCCAGGAAGGCATCGTCAAAAGCATTAACATGCGTTCGACCGAACTTGAAACCTGGAACAAGTCCAATGTCATCGTCCCCAACGCCTCAATACTGGCTAACAGTCTTATTAACAAAACCTACAGCGACCAGATGGGCCGGGTGGAAATCAAGGTCGGGGTCGACTACAACAGCGACATCAACAAGGTCAAGGCCATTTTGCTTGAAATAGCCGGCGAAGATCCGGAAGTCCTCAGTTCGCCGCCGCCGTCCCTGCAGTTTACGGATCTGGGTGACAACAGCCTCAATTTCCAGCTCAACTGCTATACGGCCAACGTTTACAGCGGCGCCGGCATTTCTTTCCGCATCAGGGAGAAAATCGTCGAACGCTTCCGTGAAAACAACATCAACATCCCCTATCCGCAAAGGGTTATCCATTTCATATCTTCCGCGCCGGAAACCCAGCCCTGATATTCTGTGCAATAATCGCGCTTTCGGTTTGTGCCGCCATAAAAACGGAGTATACTTGTCTTATAATTTTGAGGAGAAAGAAATGAAAAAAGTTTTGATTATTGCCGCCATTGCCGTCATCGCCGCCTGTCATCTGATGCACGAAGACACGCACGACAGCCATTATTTCCATACCGGACATTTCGACGACGGCGGCCAGCGCCGTTAAAAAAACATCCCGGTAAAGCCGGGATGTTTTTTTTGACAGTACAACACCCCGGAAAAGTCCGGGGTGTTTTCGTTTATTTTTTTAATGCACATAATCGTATAATTTCCGTCCGCGTCAACTTCAACGCCGTGCGTGTCATGGGCAAAACCGGGAAACTTCCGGTCAAAGGCCTGTAATGCCTTCAGATAGCCCAGCAGTGGTCCGTCGGCCGGGCCGGCATTTTCGCCCGGCATCAACAGCGGAATTCCGGGCGGATACGGCACAACGCCGGTTGCCACGGTATGATCCGCCATCTGCTCAAGAGTCAGAGATTCAACGTCATCTTTAACCAGACGCTCGTAAGCGTCTACCGGAGCCATATCCGGATGCGGCAAGACAGAGAAGGCTTCGGACAAAGCGCGGGTAGTTCCCAATTCGGACATAGCCTTGAACATTTCGCCGGCCAAATCCTTCAGCCCCATGCCTGCATAGCGTTCCGGATGTTCGGCCGCCAGACCGGGAATGACGCGTTCCAGCGGCGTATTGCGGTCATAATCCCTTTTGAACTCAAACAACGCGTTCAGCAGCGTGCCCCATTTGCCTTTGGTAACGCCCATCGAAAACAGAAACAGAATCGTAAAATCGGTGGTCTTTTCGACAATAATACCCTTATTGTCCAGATAAGAGGTCAGCACCGAGGCCGGAATTCCCCAATCGGCCAGGCTGCCGTCGGCATTGACGCCGGGCGTAACGACGGAAACCTTTATCGGGTCAAGCATGCACCAGCTATCTTCAATATCGCCGAAACCGTGCCATTCTTCATTCGGATGCAGAACCCAGCATTCAGGATCGGTCGAAAGCTGCTCTTCCGAAGCGCGGCAGAAAGGAATCCGTTTGCCGCTTTGCTTATCGGTTACAAAATCCGGCTGCCAGACGCTGAAGAACCAGCCGCCTTTCTCCATGGCTTCGCAATGCAGGCGGGCAACCGTCTTGCGGAAAGCGACGGCTTCCTTAATCGCGTCTTCGGTCAGCGCTTCGCCCTCTTCCGACATCATGGCGGCGCTGATGTCGTTGGAGGCGATAATCGGATAGAACGGCGACGTCGAGGCGTGCATCATGAACGCTTCGTTAAAGCGCTTATGCTCTATCGGGCGGCGGCCGTCGCGAACATGAATCATCGACGCCTGCGAAAAAGCGGCCAGCAGCTTATGGGTCGACTGAGTGGCAAAGACAGAAGGGCCGCCGCGGTCATAATCCTTCGGGTCGCCGTACATGGCAAAGCGTTCGGCATAAAGCGGGTTGAACCGCGCATAACCATACCAGGCTTCGTCAAAATGCAGCCGGTCGACGCTTTCGCCGAGCAGTTCCTTAATCCGGCGGACATTGTAGCACAAACCGTCATAAGTCGAGTTGGTAACAATGGCATGAACCGGCTGCGGGTCTATCCCCTCGCGAATCAAAGCATTGTCGGCAACGGTTTTCTGCACGGCCTCCCTGGTCATCCGCGCGGGATGAATCGGGCCGATGATGCCGTAGCGGTTGCGGGACGGAATCAGGTAAGCCGGAATGGCGCCGGACATGGTAATCGCCTGTTCAACCGACTTGTGACAGTTGCGGTCGCAGAGCGCCACCTGATTGCGGACGACGCTGGCCATGAGAATAACCCGGTTTGACGTCGACGAACCGTTGGTAACATGGTAAGTGCGGTCGGCGCCGAAAATACGGGCGGTATACTTCTCGCTCTCGCCGATAGGACCGGAATGGTCAAGCAATGAACCGAGTTCGCCAACCGATATTGACAGATCGGAACGGAAAACCGGTTCCTTGAAAAAGTTGAAAAACGCCCGGCCGACCGGCGATTTCAGAAAAGCGGTGCCGCCGGTATGCCCCGGCGTGTGCCAGGAGTATTCGTAAACGTCGGAAAATTCGGCCAGCGCCTTAAACATCGGCGGCAGGATAAACTCGCGGTAACGCTGAACGGCGGCGAGAATACGCCCGCTGATGAAATCCGAGGTATCTTCCAGAATCCAGATAAAGTCGTTGACCTTGTCGAGAATGGCAGCCGGAATCTCGGAAGCCTTGGTGCGGTTTGACATCAGAAACACGGGCATATCGTGGTTACGGCCGCGCAGAAGTTCCAGAAAATGTTGAATGCGGCGATGTTTTTCGTCGTCGGCACCGTCAAGATAGACCAGAACGCACTGTACGGTCGGGTCTGAGGTGACGATGAGTTCGGCGTCGCAGATACACTGCGAAACCTCGACCACAACGTCGCTTTCCTCCAAGTCTTGTTTGAGCGCACGCAGCGCCCTGGCCGTGGCATTTTCCTCGTCAATGCCGTCGTAGACGACCAGCGCCTTTATTCTAAAAGGATTGTTCATTTCCATTTTTCTTCCCTTTCCTACAGGTTTTCAATATCGTTGATTATCTGAACATGGCCGCGGGTATGCAGCGACGAGGCATGATAGCGGCCGACGGAAATCCAGAACATGGCGACCAGCGCCAGAATCGTAACAATCAGAACCAGCCAGCGTACCCAGAAAGGCACACAGCCGCCCGGTTTGATGTGGTTTTCCTTAATGTCGAGCTTGCGGCTGACCGCCAGTTCGTAGAAAATAACGGTGGATATGACAAACATCAGCGCCCAGCGCGTCTGGCCCGGATCGGAACCAATCATGGCCGCCATGCTGTAAAAGGCGGCAATCAGTCCGACAAAGGTGTAAAAAACATTTTCGCCGCGGCTCATTTTGTCCCGGCCGATAATCTTAATCGCCACCGAAGAGTAGATATACGGCAGCAATGTCATGATGACGGCAATCGAGGCGATTTTGCCGAACTGCTCGGAAGCGGTCGGCGACATGGTAGCCAGAACCTGTAGGGTCATGATGCCGGCAACGATGGCCAGTCCCGCCGAAGGCACGCCGCGGCAGTTGACGCGGGCGAAAACATTACCGAACAGGCCGTCATCGGCGGCAGCCTTGGCCGTTTGTCCGACAAGCAGTGTCCAGCCGCCCAGCGAACCCAGGCAGCCGACCGCCGCGCAGAGGGCGACGATGTTGCCGGCCACCGGCCCCAGCGCCATGGAAACGGCGTCGGAGAAAGGCGCGGAAGAAGCAATCAGTTCCTTATTGGGAATGATGCCCATTATCGCCGACGAACTCAGAATATAACAGACGGCCGCCAACAGCACGCCGACCACGGTCGCAATCGGCACGTTGCGCGCCGGATCTTTGACAACGGCCGTCGAAACCGAGGCGCTTTCAACGCCGATAAAAGCCCATAGCGTAAAATTAAGCGTCATGCCCAAAGCGGTCAGATTGCTCTCGCCGGTAACATTCCAGCCGGCCATATAAGTATCGCGGCTGAACCAGAACCAGCCGAAAACCGCCATACCGACAATCGGCAGCAGGGCAACCGTGGTCGTCATTCCCTGAATGCGCCCGACAATATTCGGCCCGAGAATGTTGGCATAAGTGAAGAACCAGATAACGCCTATCTGCGCCAAAGCCATAATCAGCGGATCTTTCAGCGAGGGGAAAAAGGTGGTAAGATAACCGAGACCGGCCACCGCCAGCCCGACGTTGCCGACAACGTTCGCCAGCCAGTAGACCAGATTGGTCTGATACCCCATATAATCGCCGAAAGCCTTGCGCGAATAGGCATACGGACCGCCGGCAGCGGTATAAATCTGCGTCAGTTTGGAAAACACCAGCCCCAGAGCCACAGCGCCGACAATGGTTATCAGCCAGCCGAAAATGGCAATGCTGCCGATGGCGGCCAGATTGGCAGGAAGCATAAATACGCCGGAGCCCATCATATTGCCGGCAACCATCAGCGTTGCCGGAATCAAGCCGATTTTGTTGTTTTCATTCGCCATTATTTTCTCCTGTGAAAAAAACGTCCGGGCAGCAAAAGCCGCCCGGACGCGGAAACAAAACTAAATGTCGGCCTCGGCCGGCATCAGACGGCGGTTGGAAACGTATTCGCCGATTTCAATAACGCCATACATGAAGAAATATGCGCCGACCAGCGCGGTAATGGTAACGGCACCGATGGCCGGATAAGCCAGAATAAGGAAGGCAAACAGCACGCCCAAAACGCCGGCCAGCAGCGACCAGCCCCAGGAATATCCCTCGCGGCGCAGGCTGAAAGACGCAACAATCTGCATGACGCCGATGGCCAGAAACCACAGTGCCAGCACAATCGGCAGGGTGGCGGCGGTCAGGCCGAGATTGCCGACGAAGATAACGCCGACCAGCATGTCAAGAATGCCTACCGTCAGGTACCAGCCGGAACGGTTGGAAAAAGACAGCATAAAATAGCCGGCGCCGACGACAATGAAAATAATGCCAAGATAAAGCGCCAGCCCCAGCAGGGTGGCCGCCGGATTAAACCAGACATAGACGCCGAGCACGGCAATGACAATGCCGGCAATCAGATGCCAGATGCCCATATTCGGTTGTATTTTTGATGCAGCCATAATCGTTCTCCTTTGCAAACGGGTTTTATAATCGTCTAATATCTAATCACGCGCGGCAAAATTTCCAGACGGGTAAAAAAATATTTGGCAGGCGGCGTTTCCGGTATATATTGAAAACAAACAACGGAGAAAAGACATGCACAAATTTATCGCCGCGCTTTTCGGGCTGCTGTCGGCCGGTTGTTCGGGCATAAAGGTTCCGGACGATTTTGCATATAAGGAAATCGAAACGCGCGACTTCAAACTGGCGTCATGGCAGAAAATCAGCGAACCGGACGGCGTTTACAAGTTTTATATCGAGGGGGACGGCCATGCTTTTGATAGCCGCGGCCGCCCGACCGCAGATCCGACGCCGCAGGGAACCATGCTGCGAGAACTGGCCTTCGGCGACCCGTCGCCGAACGTCATCTATCTGGCGCGCCCCTGCCAGTACATAATGAGCCCGATTTGCGCCAAACGGCATTGGACCACGGCGCGCTTTGCACCGGAAGCGATTAATGCCGAATATGACGCGGTCCGGCAGACGGCCGGAGGCCATGAGGTTATTCTCGTCGGCTTTTCGGGCGGCGCACAGGTGGCGGGACTCATCAGCGCCGCCAAACCCGGCCTCCGGGTCAAAGCTGGTAACCATCGCCGGAAATCTGGATCCGCTGGCCTGGACAACATATCACGGCCTGCCCCCAATCAACGAATCGCTCAGCCTGGAAAGCTACCGCCGGCAATATCTGGAAATTCCGCAAATCCATTATGCCGGAAGCGACGACAAGGTCATGCCGGCGGCGCTGATTGAAGACTTTGTCGGCGGAAAGCATCCGGTCGTGCGCGTTGAGGGCGCAACGCACAATTCGGGCTGGGAAAAAATCTATCTTCCCGTCCGGCAAGAAAAATAAATTTACATTTACCGAAAAAGGTTATAAAAAGACATCAGTAACAATTTGAAAACGGGGTTAAAAATGAAATTACCAGTTATATCCTTAACGGCCAAGGCCTGGGCATGAAGTTTCTGGCCGGCCTGTCGGTTTTAATGGCCTTGATTTTTGCCATTGTCATCAGGGTTCAGGGCGCGGCTTACGTTCCCTATGCGCAGGAAATTGCCGACCAGATGCTGCCGGTTAAGGTTGTTAACGGCCAAATCGTCGAACCGCTCAACACGTTCAAAATGGCGCAGATACGGATTGAAGGCAGAGACACGCCGCTGGCGCTGCCGCTGGTTCTGGACACGCGCGTTACCAATCTGGACGCCAGCCTGCTGCCGCAGGGCGTTTACGTTACCCGCACCAACATTTACACGGTTAACAGAAACCAGGTCAAAGTCATTAAGATTGAGGGCGACAACTATATCCCCAAAGGTGATTATACCGACGTCTTCAAAAGCTGGCTGAACTGGTCGGCGGTTATCGGCGGCATTGCCGGCATTGTCATCCTGTTTGTGCTGTATCTGATTCTGACCATGTTTTATGCCCTTTGCACGCAGGTTATCGCCAAACTGGCACGCCGCGACATGGCTTTTGACAGCAGAATGCGGCTGAGCGCCGTCGTTCTGACTGCCGCTTACATTCTGTTCATTCCGTTGGGCTGGCTCGGAGTCAGCAGCACGCTGCTGTTTCTGGCGGTTATGCTCGGCGCGCTGATCTGGTTCGTCGTCAAATATGTTCCGACTGGAAAAACGGCAGCGGCCAAGGCTGAAGTTCGGCAGGAAGATGCCGCGCCGGCAAAGATTAAAGCCGCATTGGTAAAAAAGGCGCCCGCAAAAAAAGCGCCGGGCAAGAAAAAGCCTGCGGCTAAAAGCGAAACCGAAAAACCGGCGGTACCGGCCAAGGCTGAAGCCAAAGCCACAGTAAAAAAACCGGCGGCAAAAAAGAAACCCGCCGTCAGGAAACCGGCGGCGAAGACAGCCAAAGCCAAACTGGCCGACAAAGAAAGCAAATAAGTAAAAGCCCCTCTTTCGAGGGGCTTTGTTTTTTTGTCATCCTCGGGCTTATTTTTCCTTACAGTCATGTTCTGGCTTGAGCCGGACATCTCTTTTAGATTGCCGGATCAAGGCCGATTAAGCATTTCCGTCATGCTCGGGTTTAACCCGGGCATCTATTTCTTGGATATTCGGGTCACACGCTCAGCGTGACGCCTACGGTTGGATGTCCGGCTCAAGGCCGAACATGACAGAGAAAGTACTTGACTGAGGAAACCGTAAAAGAGATATTCGGGTCAAGCCCGAATATGACAGGGAAGGAGCCGAGGATGACAGAAGAAAAAAATAATACTGTCATTCCCCGGCTTTTTTCATATCAGAGTAATTTTGACTGCCTTGCCGTAGGCTTTGGCCAGCTGGTGCAGATGTCCGAGGTCAACCGGTTTGATGCCGACTTCCAGCCGGTCGATAATATCGGCCGGAATGCCGGACAGCTTTTCGACCTGCGCCAGCGACAGGTGCGCACTGATGCGGGCTTCGCGCAGCTGGCGCGCAATGCCGTTCCTGATTTTGATGATTTCGTTGTTTTTGGTTGCCATTATGTTCAACTCCTTCAATGTTTTGTTAAAACAAAACCGCCCTTTCGTTTGGAAAAGGCGGGAGGAGTTGCAAACTGTAACCAGACAGCGTACTAATTCGTCCGCAAAAGCGGCTTATATCGTACCATCCTCCCTTGCAGGAGGTTAGTTTATTTTGGTTCTGGTTAAGGAGTTTGCATACTCCGCCGCCGGTCTAACCGTTTCCGTCGGCAGAAATGATTATAATGGCAAATAACAAATTTGCAATCAGGTTTTCAAAAAAAAAATCCCGGAAACGTCAACATTTCCGGGATTTGGAAAAGTTTCGGCCTATTTCAGCCGGGCAAAAGCCGGTGCAATTTGAGCCGACAATTCGGCCAACAGGCGGCTTTCGGCACGGACCAAATCATCGTATCCGTCGCCAAGCGGAACCGAGAGGCTGCTTTTCTGCTGAACCAGAAGTTTGCCGGACGCGTCGGCAATCGACCACCAGGCTTCCAGATTGGCGGTTTTGTTCCAGCTGCCGTCAAGTTGTCCGATTTCTATCTGCAACAGATATTTAAAATCTTCCCGGGCGGACACCCGCGGTTTGACAACCGCCTTCGGCAGGTTATAGCCCAAATCGTCGGCGACGACGCGCTGTATCATGGTCGAAAGAGACTCGCTCCAGCGATTGAGTTCGGAAATGTCGACCTCAACGCCGCCGGATTTCAGCGTGGCTATCTGCGGCTTGTCCAGATAGTCGGGAATTTTGACCTCACGGACGCCGATGTCGGCACGGACGGCCGCGTTGCTGTAAGCGCCGATATTTTCGGCCTGCAAATTGTAAAACCTGGCGGGACGGCTGGTGCCGATACAGGCACTCAGCAACAGCACCGGGAAAAACAACCATAATTTTCTCATTTCTTTCCTTTCAACAATGCTTCGGGGTGACGTTCAATGTAGTCGGCGAAGTTGCGCAGCGCTTTGGCCGCCTGGCTGATATTGACCGCCGCCTTGTTAAAGTTGTCCAGCGTGTCGGCAGCGGCGCCGGCATTGCCGTCGACAACCCTGCTCATGGAATTTATCATTTTTTTGACCTGGGGCATTTCGTCGTTCAGCGACGTAAAGAACCGGCGAAACTGCTCGACAGACTCTTTAAGCGGCAAGTTCTGAATGCCCTTGGAAATTTCGCCCAGCGGCGACAGCACCGTCGGAACCTCCAAAAACTCTTTTTCGTCCTGCGGGCGGCGCAGCACAATCGGCGTATCGGGCAGCATTTCAAGTTCTATCATCAACTGGCCGGTCAGATAGCTCTGGGTTGTCAGCCGCGCGCGCAGGCCTTTGGCTATCAGCGCGTTCAGAATCATTTCCTTTTCGCCGTAGGTTTCGGAATGGTTAATGCTCTGTTCGGCGTCCATTTTGACATAGACCGGAATGCTGAAACTCAGGTCTTCGGCATTGGCTATCAGTTCAATGCTGGCGACCTTGCCTATCTGCACGCCTTTAAATACGACCGGCGAACCGACATTTAAACCGTTGATGGACTCTTCAAAATACATGACGAGGACTTTGCCGTCGCCGGCAAAGAACTTCGACTTGACGAAAAGGCCGAAGATGATTATCAGGACTGCCAGTCCGGAAGCCATAAACAGGCCAATCATTTTTCTGTTGGGTTCATTTCGCATTTTTCTTCTCTGCTCCCCGGGTTAAAAATTTGTAGACTTCTTCATTGGGCGGATTTTTCAGCAGTTCGTGCGGATTGCCGCGGCCGATGATGCTTTTGGTTTCGGCATCGAGAAACACCGAATTGGTACCGATGGCAAAAATAGAGGCAAGCTCATGGGTAACGACGACAATCGTGGTGCCCAAGCTCTGATTGATGTCTATAATCAAATCATCAAGCATTTTGGAGCTTATCGGATCAAGACCGGCAGACGGTTCGTCAAAATAGACGATGCCCGGATCCAGCGCCAAAGCCCGCGCCAATCCGGCGCGCTTCTTCATGCCGCCGCTGATTTCGGACGGATAAAACTCCTCAAAGCCGGTCAGCCCGACCAGCGCCAGTTTCAGCGACACCAGTTCGGAAATCAGCTTATCAGAATAATCGGTATACTGGCGCAGCGGCAGGGCAATATTTTCGGCCAGCGTCATGGAACTGAACAACGCGCCGCTCTGATATAAAATGCCGCATTTTTGCATAATCTTTGCCCGCTCGTCCGTAGCGGCGGTAAAATCGACGCCGTCGATTAAAATCCGGCCGGAAGCCGCCGGAACCAGGCCGGTCAACACGCGGAGCAGCGAACTTTTGCCGCCGCCGCTGGCTCCCATGATAATGAAGACGTCGCCCTTATTAATGTCAAAATCGGCGTTTTTGAGCAAAACAAAGTCGCCGTAAGCCACGGTCAGGCCGCGAACCGATATTTGCGCTTCCGTTTTGTTCATATGCCCAGCACCTCAAAAATAAAAGTTATGATTCCGGTCATGACAATCATCCAGACAATGGCCGTGACAACCGCCTGCGTGGTCGCCTTGCCGACGCTGTCGGCATTGCGCCCGCAATAGATGCCGAAATAGCAGCCGCAAAGCGAAATGACAACGCCGAAAACCAGGCCGTGAAACAGTCCGACCAAAAAGTTGGTCATGTCCAGCGCGTCTATGGTGTATCTGTAATATTCGGCATAAGGAATATCCAGCATCAGCACGCCGACGAATCCGCCGCCGACAATGCCCATAAAGTCGGCCAGAATGACCAGAAACGGAATAGCCAGCGTCAGAGCCATAATCCGCGGCAGGACCAGAAAATCAGTTACCGGAATGCCCATGGTTTTCAGCGCGTCGATTTCCTCGTTAACCTGCATGGTGCCGATGGTGGCCGCATAAGAGGCGCCGGTGCGGCCGGCCATGATGATGCCGACCATTATCGCGCCCATGATGCGGGTCATGCCGATAGCCACCAGACTGGCAACATATATCTGCGCGCCGAAGGTTTTGAGCTGCACGGCACCGACAAAAGCCAGAATCAGCCCAACCATAAAGCTGACCAGAGAAACGATGCCGACGGCCTTGTAACTGCAATCCTGCAAGGCAAACAGAAAATCGACCTTGCGCATGACCGCCGAAGCCGCCAGCCAGCGACGAAAAGACTTTAAACTCTGACGAATGAAACCCATGCCTTTTTTTATGCTTTGCCAGACCGAAAGGCCAAAATTTCCCAAGAGCCTCGAGCCAGGGCAGACGAACGCTCCGGGGGCGCGAAGGTTTGCGGTCGACCATAAAGGCAAGGTCAATCAGGCGCCTGAGATTGGGCGGAAATTTTTCATAACTGATTTTGACGTTGCAGCGCAGGCATTCGCGAACCAGTTCATAAAGCACGACAACCAGCGTGGAATCCCAGCTGCCGAGACCGGACGCATTGACCGAAACCGAGCAGACTCCGCCGCCGCGCAGAGCTTCAAGCAGGCGAAGCTTGGCGTCTTCGTCGTCAAAATTGAGATAATCGCCGCTCAGGGCGAGTTTGAGTTTTTGCTGTTCCAAAGTAAAGTCGAGCGTCATTTGTCCGGCCCAATATCAGTTTTTACCGTTATAAGTTATTATGCAGGCGTCAATTGTCAAGTATAATTACCTCCCTAGCGGTATGTAAATTACAAATTAAACAAATCGGAATAGGCGACCGAAACGCCAATCATCAGATTGCTGCCGTAGGCACTGCTCTGCCGGTCCTGCGCCATAAAGTACTGCACAAAAGGCGCAAGGCTGAACGTATCGTTGATTTTGACGTCCATGCGGCCGGTAAAGCTCAGTTCGTATTTAAAGTCGGTGCCGCGGTAACGGCTGTAATAAAAGTAATCGCGGAAATAGCTTTCCAGATGAAATTTTACGCCTTCCCGCAGCGGATAATCGTAAGTTATGCCTATTTCCCAGGCGGTTTTGGTATTGGCGGGACTGTAGGTCATGTCATATTCTTCAACCAGCGCGACATACAGCTCTTTGATATAAGTGCCGTTAAAAAGCTTATAACCGCCTTTGCCGCGAAAGGTCTTGGTCAGCGGAGCGTCTTCGTTTTTCTCAAATTCGGTCTGATAGCCGAGGCTGGCAAAAGGCCCGACGTCGGCATCATGCCAGCGGAAGCTTTTTTGGGAATAGTCGGTTGTCAGCAAAATCTTATCGGCATTCTCGCTGGTCGTATTTTTGCCGACCGCAGGACGGACTTTGGTTTTGCCGTATTCCATAAAGACGCTGTTGTTCCACTGATAATCGGGCTGCTCATATTCCAACACAAAATCAAACACGCCCTTGACGACCGTTTCGCCGTCGGCGCTGAGCTGAGAGTTTGGCGAATTTTGATAATCGCGGGCGTTTTTTTACCGAAGTTGACGAGAAGTCCAGCGCCGCGCGCCGAAAATTGGCCCTCAGCGGCGATACTGCTTCTTCGGCCGAAGCCGCGGACACCACACCGAACAAAAGCAGCAAAGGGGCAAACCGTTTGAACATTTTTCCTCCGAAAGGTTATTTTGTTCCGTATATATTCATTCGGAAACAAATTAAAACCTTCGGCGTATAAATAATCAAATCCGCCACGGTCTTATATGCTTTCGACCTAATTGGGACGGCTTTTGAGAATGTTTTTAAGGTAATCCAGCACAACCCGGATACGCGGCATGTCCTTGGTATCCTTATGCCCCATAAGACAGAGGTTGATTTTGAAGTCGAAATCCAGATGTTTCAGATAAATAAACTGCTGGGCGGCATAGCTTACGGGACTGACGCCGACGCCTATTCCGGCCTTGAGCGCATGGCGGAAAGAAAAGACCGAATTGGTGCGGTAGATGACATGGCGCGCCTTTTCGAGCAGCTCGCTCCAGCCGGGCGCATATTTTTCATGCGAGTTTTTGGCTATGATAAAATGATTGGCGAGCAAATCATCCATATCGCGGGGCATGCCGTGTTCCTCAATATATTTCGGCGAAGCGAAGAGGCCGCAGCCGACTTCCTTGGTGGCGACAATTACCGCGTCGGGATGGGAAAGCGGTTCATAATTGATGCAGATGTCTGCTTCAAGCACACCGATGTCGGGCATTTCATTGGTTATGTTGTTTTCAAAGGAAAGATCCGGATATTTGCGGATAAACTCTCCGACCTCACGCATGCCGATATAGTCGGCAATCGCATCCGGCATGGCCAGACGGACAACGCCGCTGTAGGCATCGGCCTCTTCGGCATAGTCGTCCATGGAACGCACCGCCCGGACAACGTCCTGAGCGATATCCAGCATTCTCTTCCCTTCCGGGGTTATAACCGTACCGCGGCCGTTGCTGATTAAAAACTTTGTTTTCATTTCCGCTTCAAACTCGGAAAGATATTTATTGAGCGTATCGACGGAAGTCCCCAACTGGCCGGCTACCTCCCGCTTGCTTCCCGCTTCGGAAATGGCTTGCAGAAAAAGCAGGCTTTCGATTTTTAAAATGTCACGTTTAGATATCATCAGTCCTCCAATAAAATTTATTCTAAAGGACTTTTTGCAATCGGACAATATAATATTTTATGGTCACAGCTATCTTATAATTCGATACCTAAACAGATTTGTCTTGACTTTGGGGTAATCTGCTCTGATATACTCAGGACAATCAAACGGGAACAAAACAACAGGACACTTCTAAAACATTATGACAAAACAATCAGTTATACGTTTCATTGCCGCAGCGGCGGCGGTTTGTGCCGGAATTGCTGGCTATAATTTCTGGGTACAGAAACAGATTGCGGCACAGGTTTCCGAAATGCAGCAGCCGGTCAATGAAAAATTTGACCAGAACGTCCTGATTGCCAAAGCGCAAAAACTGGCCAGCAAGGATTATGAAAAACCGGCGGACATCCTTCCTCAGGAACTAAAGAATCTGGATTATGACAAACACCGTGACATCCGCTTTGTACGCGAAAACGGCCCCTGGTACGGAAAAAAGCTGCCCTTTGAACTGCAGTTTTTCCATCTCGGTTCCATTTTTCAGATTTCGGTCCCGATCAACGAGGTTGTCAACGGCAAGGCCTCGCGCATTAAATATTCGCCGCAGTTTTTCGACTACGGGCGCAACAAGCTGACCGAAACGGCATACGACAATCTGGGCTATGCCGGTTTTCGCCTGCATACGCGGCTCAACAGCCCGGCCTATTACGACGAACTGGTTTCCTTTCTGGGCGCCAGCTACTTCCGTGCGCTGGCCAAAGGACAGAAATACGGCATTTCCGCCCGCGGACTGGCGATTGACACGGCTATGGATACCGGCGAAGAATTTCCGATTTTCAGGGAATTCTGGATTGAAAAACCCGTACGCGGACAGAAAAGCGTCAAGGTTTATGCCCTGCTCGACAGCCCGAGCATTGCCGGCGCCTATACTTTTGTGATTACGCCCGGCAAGACGACGACCATGGACGTCGAGGCTGTCCTGTATCCGCGCAAGAACATCGGCAAACTCGGCATTGCGCCGCTGACTTCAATGTTCCTGTTCGGCGAAAACACCAAAAACAAGTTTGACGATCACCGCCCCGAAGTTCATGACAGCGACGGCCTGTTGATTGCCAACGGCAGCGGCGAACTGCTGTGGCGGCCGCTGGACAATTCCAAATACCTGCGCATAAGTTCCTTCGAAGACAACAATCCGAAAGGTTTCGGGTTGATGCAGCGCGACCGGAATCCGGAACATTATCTTGATTTTGAAGCCAATTACGAACAGCGGCCGAGCATCTGGGTCGAACCGCTTGAAAACTGGGGCAAAGGAACGGTGCAGCTGGTTGAAATTCCGAGCATACAGGAAATTCATGACAATATCGTCGCCTTCTGGATTCCGGAAAAACCGGTGGAAATCAAAAAAGAATACCGTTTTAAATACCGCCTTTACTGGTGCAACAGGGTTCCCGAGGAAAGCGACATCGCCAGGGTAACGTCTACTTATACGGGAATCGGCGGCGTATCGGGAATGCTTGAAACCCACAAGCGCAAGTTTGTCGTCGACTTCAAAGGGCCGAAGATGAAAAAAGACATTGCCGAAGGCAAAATTACCGCCGAAGTTTCGGCTTCGGAGGGGCGGATTGCCGGCCAGTACCTGATGTATAACCCACTTATCAAAGGCGCAACCGTTTACATGGACTTTGAACCGAACAACAAAACTTCGGAACTCAGAATCGTTCTGAAGAAAGACGGCAAAAACATCTCGGAAGTTTGGAGCTATCAATGGTTACCATAAAAATTCAAAGCCGCGGCGACATAATCGGCGCTTATTTGCAGACGCTGGGGTTTGACCGCGAAAAGGCCGCAGAAGTTTCGGACGGGCTTTCGGGCTTGATTGACGGCGATTTGAACAACGGCGACGAGATTATCGCGGCTCTGGACGAGCTGCTGCTGTTGACAGCGAGAAAGATATGGCCGCTTAGCGAATACTCTTCCGAACAGCTGACGGCTTTGTTCAAACTTTTGTATCTGAACAATGACGGCGCCGGCCGCTGGGGAACCCTTGTTTTTTCCGACAAAGAAATTCCCGAGGACATGCGCCGGATTATGAGCGAACATAATCTGCAACAGGCTCCCGATTATGCCTATGCCCCGATGCAGGCACAGAAAATCGAACCGGCAATTTCCAAGAGCTGGCTGCACCGGCTGCTGCATTTAACCGCAAAGAAGGCTTCCTGACAATGAGCGAAGAACTGACCGTTTTAAATCCGAAACGCATCCGCAACCGTCGCGTCAAAGTGTTCGGACTGATGTTCGTTTCGACCCTGCTGGCCACAATCAAATGGACTTACGTTATTCCGACGGACTCCGCCCTGCTGACCAAATTTCTGATGGTGGCGCTGTTTGTGCTTACCTTTGCATGGATTGCGCTGTTTTTCTGGTCCAGTATTTTCGGATTTTTCGAACTTCTGTTTCGGCGCGGCGTTCCCGGCATAACCTGGGTTCCGGAAGACACAAAACTCTCGACCCGGACAGCCGTGCTGATGCCCGTTTACAACGAGTGTTCGCGTGACGTATTCGCCAACCTGCTGGCCATGGCCGACGATCTGGACAAGACCGGACAAGGAAAAGCCTTTGACATGTTCGTTCTGAGCGACACCACCAATCCGAAACTCTGGGTTGAGGAAGAACGCTGCTGGCTGGAAGCAAAAAAGCTGATGCCGGAAACAATCAACCTTTATTACCGCCGCCGAGCAAAGAACACGGCGCGAAAAAGCGGCAATATTGAAGATTTCTGCGTCAAATGGGGCTGTTATTACGACTTTATGATTGTTCTGGACGCAGACAGCCTGATGAACGGCAAAACCATGCTGAAAATGGCACAGCTGATGGAAAACAATCAGCATACCGGCATTATTCAGGCGCCGCCGATGACCGTCGGCGGACATACGCTTTTCGCCCGCATGCAACAGTTCGCAGGCAAGGTTTACGGCCCGATTGTGGCGGCCGGTCTGGCTTACTGGCAGGTCGGCGACAGCAACTACTGGGGGCACAACGCGATTATCCGGGTCAAGGCATTTATGGAATGCTGCGGCCTGCCGGTTCTCGAAGGCAAAGCGCCTTTCGGCGGGCATATTCTGAGCCACGACTTTGTCGAAGCCGCGCTTATCCGCCGCGGCGGCTGGTCGGCCTGGCTGCTGCCGGAGCTGAAGGGAAGTTACGAAGGACCGCCTCCGACCATGATTGACTTTGCCGGCCGCGACCGCCGCTGGTGTCAGGGAAACATGCAGCACATCAAAATTCTGCTTTCCAAGCATCTGCATCCGGTCAGCCGCATACATTTTACCATCGGCATCATGTCTTATCTGTCATCGCCGATATGGCTGTGTTTTCTGCTGGTTGGTCTGGCGATTGCGCTTGGGCGGGTCATTTTCCCGCCGGTTTATTTTCCGGAAGTGCACACTTTGTTCCCAACTTGGCCGATATTTGACAAAATCGGTACGATCGCACTGTTTGTCCTGTCGATGTTCATGCTGATTTTTCCGAAATTTCTGGGACTGATTATCTATTATATCAACGAGAAAAAAACCCGCGGCGCTTTTAAGAGCATGCTGGCCGAAATTGTCATGAGCGCCCTTTCCGCCCCGATTATGATGATGTTCCAAAGCAAGTTCGTACTGGAAATTTTCACGGGACACGCTGTCGGCTGGAGTACGCAAAACCGCGGCGACCGAGGCACTTCATGCAAAGAAGCCTTTCAACGCCACATATGGCACACCGTGCTCGGCATCGTCACGACGATTGTCGTTGCCCTTTATGCCAGACAACTGTTCTGGTGGATGCTGCCGATTACCGTCGGACTGATGTTTTCCATTCCGATTTCAATGCTTACGTCACGGGTCAGCGCGGGCCGGTGGGCTAAAAGGCACAACTACTTTGTAATTCCGGAAGAACTGAACGTTCCGCAGATTATGCAGAAAGCCGCTTTTTACGAACAGGAACTCGGCAGGACGGAAGTTTCGGTACAGGGCGTCGAATTGCTGTTAAGCGACAATACGATGGCCAACCTGCATATCTTTATGCTGCCGGTAAACGGACCGGCTCCGGAATTTTCCCACGAAGTTGCGGACAAGGCCAAGATAAAGCTGGAAAACTGGTTGAATCACCGTTTGGAACTGGATTTAAGCAAAGACGAAGAACTGTCGCTGCTGTATAATGCCGACCTGCTGAAAAAAGCGGCAGTGGCACTGCTGCTCGGCTAAAGGAGACCGGATTTGAGCAGTGCGGCGACAATCGGGCGGTCGGCCGGCGCAAATTCATAATCGGACAGTTCTGACGGCGTTACCATTTGTATTGTTCATGCGCATCAAGCTTTTTAATTTCGGCATCGGGTGCGGAAACAAAATAGGCGTGCAAAACGATTGAGCCGGTTTCATAGTCATATGGCGAAGTCATGATAAAATCGCCGATTTCGGTTTCAAGGCCGAACTCCTCTTTCAGCTCGCGATAAAGGCATTCAGGCATGGTTTCGCCGGGCTCCTGCTTTCCGCCCGGAAACTCCCACAGAAATTCCTGCGGTTTGCCGCGCTTGCGCTGTCCGATTAAAATTCTGCCGTTATGCCGGATAACGCCGGTGCTTACCTGTTTGACGCTCATAATCCTTTCCCCGTTATAGCCTTTAAGTCTAAAAACATTGATTTTGTCTGCTTTGAATATATATCGGGTTTCGTTTAATTGACAATCCCAATTCAGGAGTATGAACATGAAAAAAGCTTTAGCGCTTGCCGCCGTTTCCGCCGTGGCGCTGATGAGCGGCATTACCGGAGCCGGCGCGCAGATGTCCATGTCGGAAACCATGCAGAAACAGCATGAGCAGATGATGAACGACGTCAGCGTCGTCAAAAACGAACACAACCAAATTATGAAGGAGCACAAAGACATGTCGGACAATGACGCAAAAATCATGAAAGAACATCAGCAGATTATGGAAGACCATAAAAAAATCATGAACGACTATGACCGGATTATGAAAGAACATAAACAAATTACGGACGATCACAAAACTATCATGGAAGAACATAAGGAAATGAAAAAAGAAATCGAAAACCTGAAAAACAAATAAATCTTGGTGATTTTTTTACCAATCGCCGGCTAATATGGAATAAACAAGAATGTTTGTTCCATATTTTTTTCTGCAGGAGCGGCAATGGAAATTATCAGGTCTTTCTGGATGGCGCTGAAAGCGGCAGTTTCTCCGCTGACGGCCTTTTTAACCGGCACGACGCTGGTTTGCTGCGGCTACGCTTCACTCAACTCGACATTTGCTCTGCAGCTCAATCTGTCAGATACGCCGATGTTCGTTTCCGGACTGGTTCTGGCCTGTTACTATCTCGGCAGTATTACCGCTTCGCTCAGCGCTTACAAATTTATCAACAAAGTCGGCAACATACGGGCCTTCGGCCTTTACCTCCCTGCTCTCGGCTCTGGTCCTGCTGCACGTTTTTACCGGCAACCTGTTTTTGTGGCCGTTTCTGCGTTTCGGCGAAGGATACTGCATCGGCACCATCAACCTGTGTCTGGAAAGTTGGCTTAATACGCGGGCAACCAACAAAAACCGCGGACTGATCATGTCCTTATACATGGTAACGACCTATCTGGGAGCCAGTATCGGCCAGCTGTCGCTGAACATTCCCGATCCGTCCGGCACACTGGTTTATATCCTGATTTCAATTATTTTCTCGATTGCGCTGATTCCGGTTTCGCTGACGGCTCTGCCGGCGCCGAACATCCAGATTTTTCGCTCGACGTCTGTCCGCGAAGCCTTTAAAATTTCGCCGGTCGGCTTTGCCTGCTGCATCGTCAGCGGGATTTTGGTCGGCAGTTTTTATCTTTTGGGCACCATTTATGCCTCAAGTATTGGAATGAGCATTAAAGACGTGTCGATGTTTATGTTTTTCGGCGTATTCGGCGGGCTGTTGGCGCAAATTCCGCTCGGGCGCCTTTCAGACCTGACCGACCGCCGCCATGTGTTGTTTTATATCTGCTGTGCGCTCGGCTTTATTGTTCCGGCGGCAGATCTACTGGTCATTAAAGGCGGCTGGTATCTGGCAGCCTTGACCATGCTGCTCGGCGCCTGCACTTTTACCCTGTATCCGATTTCGGTTTCGCATATCAATGATTTGGTTACCGACGCCCAGCGCGTGCATATCAGCGGCATGCTGATTTTGGCGCAAAGCATCGGCCTGATTTCAGGCCCGATTATCGTTTCCGCCGGCATGAGCCTGTTCGGCCCCGATTTCTTTATGGTAGCATTTTTCATTTTTCCGGCGGCATTTATCATTTTTACCATGAACAGAATTTGGAAGAAACCGGACATCAATTATATCAACGTTACGCCGACGGCTCCGATGCCGACAGCTCCCACCCATGCCTTTACGGATCTGGCCACGCATGACACACTGCTGGACAAGGCAAAAGATTTATTTGCGGAAAAGAAACATTAACGGCTTCCGGGCGGTCAAAGGCGCCTATGCCCGGGAAAACTTTTAGACTGATGTTTAGTTATGCAATGCCCTCTCAAAAGAGAGGGCATTTTTTAGCCAAAAAAAAATTATGTAGTTCCATTATTGGTAGACAGAAAAATTTGTAGTGTCATTAATAGTTGACTCTTTCCTAAAATCAGCGTATCCTTATATTCAATAGGTGTGTTGTTTCCGGCTGCAGCTTTGTCTTCGCGGCCGAGCTTTCGGCATACCTTCCCCGTGCGGGGCTGTCTTCTTAACTGTTGGAGGTGTGTCATGGCTTGTTTCCGTTTTCTTTGCACCGCGGCTCTTTTTTCCGTCGTCTGTGCTCCTGCCGTCGCAGCAGCGGCGGCTGCGGCCTTAAACCATGTTCCTGCCTCCGATGGTTTTGACACACATACACACACATCCACACCATCGGCAGACCCCGCGCCTCTCCTTTCTCCTTTTCCTCACTTCCCAACCTTTGCCGACTTAGGCAATTCCTATAAAACCGCCGGCGTCTGTTTCATCGGTTTCGGGAACTGCGGCGACGAAGGCTTTTACCAAAAAGGCTCTTCTTCCGGTTCCGGCGGCGGCACCACCGGCAGCGACAATTTTGAAATCGACACCGTGCAGCAATGCAAAAACGAAGGATATACGATTACTTCCTGCCCGGCCGGTTCCGCGGCCGCCGGCATATGCCCCTACAACGGCGGCTATTACAGCGGCTGCAAGTCTTATGAAGAACTGTGCCGACAGGACAACTATTATAAGTCCTGTTCGGGAGGCTTGGTCTTAGACCCTGACCAGAGCTGCGGCTATGACAGTTCTTATAAGAAATGTATTTCTTCCGAAGAGAAATGCGAAGAGGAAGGGTATCACAGCAGCTGTGAAGACGGCAAAATCTTAGACCCCGGACAGGTTTGTTCTTACAGTTCGTCTTATCAGAAATGCGTCTGCGACCCATGCGAAGGTTACGCCTACAGTTACGACCAGGCGACGGAACAGGGTTATGAGCCGGACGGCGAAGGCTGCAAGAGCTGCGGGGTAATGAAATACAAACGCAAGGTAAAGGAATGTCTTGGTTTCTCGGTCTGCGACTGCGGCGGCGAAATCGGAAGCACGGAATGCTGGAGCGGACAGCAGCAGATGTTTTTAAGCTGCAAGGAATGCATAGAAGAATGCGATTCCGGAGAAATCGACCTGAACAACTACTGGTGCAACGGCGACCTGAAATGCCTGTTCGGCGGCCGTTAGATAAAAAACGATTACAGACAAAGGAGAAAAGCGATGAAGAAATCAAACTTACTGACGACCGCGGCGGCGGTTATGCTTCTGACGGCAGCCCCGGCGGCGGCGCAGACCTGCATTAAGACGCCGTCCTGCGCCGATCTCGGCTACACCAAAACCGCCGCCGACTGTGCCGGAAAAACTATCCTCAAATGCCCGCTCGACAATACTCAAGTCTACTGCCCGGGCTATGAGGAAACACTTCGTACCTACAAGGTTGGCGATACTTATGAAGACAGTAATGGTATCGGTATTGGAAAAGTAGTGGAAATTACAGATAAAGGACGACATGGTTTAATTGCAATTGCTGGAGGCGAAGGTACGTTAGAACATGCACAAACTACGTGTAACAATAAAAAATCCGGTGGTTTGGAATGGGCTCTTGGTGGGGTTTCGGCCGTTTGTGCAACAGTACGATTAGGACAATCTTCTTTGGAAAATTATCATGGAACCCAATTATCTGGTGGTTGCCTCAGTAGTTTGGGGCAAAGTTGCAGTCCTCAGGCTATATGTTCTTTTGCTTGCGAAGCCCATTTTTAGTATAGATAAAAAGCCCTCTCGGTTGAGAGGGCTTTTGTTTTTTTAAGCTAATTTTTGCAGGGCTTCGGAAATACGTTTCAAGGTTTCTTCCTTGCCCAAGATTACGGCCAGCTCGGTCGCACCGCCGGGGGTGGTTTCCCTGCCCGACAAAGCTATTCTGACCGGATAGAGAATCTGACCGTTCTTTAAGCCTTCTTTCTCTGCCAGCGTTTTCAACGCGGCAAACAGGGTATCATTGTCCCAGGAAGTTTGCTCTTTCAAAGTTTCCAGAGCCAGAGCCAAAGTCTTTTTGGCAACTTCTGGATCCGTTTTCATTTTCTTGTTATTATAAAGTTCAACCGAATAATCTGCCACATTCTCCAAAAATTTGATTTCTTCGGGAATTTGACCCAAAACTTCGGTACGCGGCTGCAAAACCTCGCTCAAAACCTTAAAGTCAATATTGCGGCTGACGGCCTGTTTGTAGAACGGCATTGCCATTTCATGAAAAGCTTCCGGACTGAGAGCACGGATATAACAGCCGTTCATCCAGGTCAGCTTGGTCAGGTCGAAAATGGCCGGTGACTTGTTGATGCGTTCCATTTTGAACTTTTTTCAGATCTTCCAACGAGAAGATTTCCTCATCGGTTCCCGGGTTCCACCCCAGCAGACAGATATAGTTCAAAACCGCTTCGGGCAGAAAACCCTTAGCCACCAAATCCTGAAACGAAGCGTCGCCGTTACGTTTGCTGAGTTTGTGCTGCGCGTCTTTCATAACCTGCGGAACATGGACATAAACCGGCGGCGTCCAGCCGAAATCCTCATAAATGAGATTATACTTGGGCGTCGAGGAAATATATTCGTTGCCGCGGACAACATGCGTGATTTCCATCAGATGATCGTCGACGACATTGGCAAAGTTGTAGGTCGGAAAACCGTCGGACTTGAGCAGAACGCCTTCGTCCAGTTCGTCATAATCAATTTCGATGTCACCGTAAACAACATCATGGAAAATGGAAGTTCCGGTCTTATGAATGGTCTGGCGGACAACATAAGGCTCGCCGGCGGCAATGCGGGCGCGCGCCTCTTCAAGGCTCAGGCGCTTGCAGGGATCTTTGAACTTGATGTTTTGTTCGTCGTCTTTCTGCTCGTCGGCGTCTCTGGCGGAACAGAAACAATAATGCGCGCCGCCCAGTTCTACCAGTTTATGCGCGTATTCGGCATACAAAGGCTTGCGCTGCGACTGAACGTAAGGACCGTAATTGCCGCCGACGTCCGGCCCTTCGTCCCAGTTCATGCCGACTCTTTTCAACGTGTTGTAAATGATTTCTTCGGCACCCTCGACAAAACGCTTCTGGTCCGTATCTTCAATACGGAGAATGAAGTCGCCGCCGTTGGTTTTGGCGATGAGATACTCGTACAATGCGGTTCTCAGGTTGCCGATGTGCATATAGCCGGTCGGGCTGGGGGCAAATCTGGTTCTTACTTTCATAATTCAACTACCTATTTTGACTAATTGTTTAACCTGTTTACACCATAAAACAAAAATTGCGGATTGCAAGGATTTTGTGCGCAATTCACGCTTCTATCAAATCCAGCGCGGCGCTTACCAGATTATGCGCGCCGACGGCAATCTGCGAAATGTTTTTGCTCAGCATGTAGGCGGGAACGGTAACGATTTTGTTTTCCTCGTCGACACAGACTTCGGCCGCGCCGCAGTCCTGATGAACGGCGCCCATTTTGGCAATGCCGGCGGCAATGGCCTTGTCATTGCCAACCGTCACTTTAACTTTATGTTTGCCGAGCACGCGGGCAACAACCGTCGGCGCAATACACATGGCACCAATGACGATGCCGGCTTCGTAGCTTGCGTTGAGCGCGCGTTCGACTTCCTCATTGACCTCGCAGGCCGGCCCCCTGACGGCGAAGTTGCTCCAGTTCATGGCGGCGCCGAATCCACCGGGGAAGATGATTGCGTCAAAATCTTTGGGATTAAATTCGGACAAATCCAAATATTGCCGCGGGCGATGCGGGCAGATTCCGCAAGAACGTTGCGGTTGTCGGCGTCGCCGGCAATGGCGGAGGCTTCGCCGGTAAAATGGTCGACGGTCTTGGCCTGCCAGGTGTTGGGCGCAAAGCACTGATACGCGCAGCCCGCCTCGTCTATCGCCAGCAACGCGCAGACGGCCTCGTGGATTTCGCTGCCGTCAAAAACGCCGCAACCCGACAAGACAACGGCAAATCTCGGTGTTTCCATAACTTGTGTCTCCTTTGTTCTGAACTATTGCAATAAATTTTTATCAATATATACTACCTATATAATTTTAGTAAATACAAATTTGACTAAGGAACTCTTTATGCAGACACAACAGACTACCCTGAACAACGGACTACGAATTGTTACCTGCTCCCGCCCAAACACCGAAACCGTTTCGCTGGGCATCTGGATTAAAACAGGTTCCGCCTATGAAGACGAAAAGATTAACGGCATTTCCCACTTTCTGGAACATATGGTCTTTAAGGGCACAAAAAACCGCACTTCGCTGCAAATCTCGGAAGAAATCGAGAATGTCGGCGGACAGAACAACGCCTATACGTCGCGCGAGTTTACGGCCTTTTACGCCAAAATGCTGAAAGACGACACAGAACTGGCGCTGGACGTCATCAGCGACCTTATCCTCAATCCGACCTTTCCCGAAGAAGAGCTGGTTAAGGAGCGCGAAGTGGTCGTGCAGGAAATCAAACAGACAATTGACTCCCCGGACGACATTATTTTTGACTATTTCCAGGGGAAAGCCTTTCCTGACCAGCCGCTGGGCAGAAGCATTCTCGGACCGGCCGAAAAGGTTCGTTCCTTCGACGGACAGGCTTTGCAAAATTATCTGAAAACCAACTATGCAGCCGAAAACATCGTCGTCTGCGCGGTCGGCAATCTTGAACACGAAAAATTCGTCGAAATGTGCCGACAGCGCCTGAGCGGCCTGCGGCCTGACGTTTCGTTTACGGCACAACCGCAGAAATATGTCGGCGGTTTTTATGTCGAAAAGCGCGATATTGAACAAACGCATGTGGTTTTGGGCTTTGAAGGTTTTGACTACAACAGCGACCATTATTATCCGGCCATGATTTTCTCGACCCTGTTCGGCGGCGGCATGTCTTCGCGCCTGTTTCAGGAAATCCGCGAAAAACTCGGACTGGTTTACACGGTATACGGATTTGCCAATTCGCATACGCAGACGGGCATATCCGGCATTTATGCGGGAACGACGGCTGACGAGCTGCAAAAACTGCTTCCGGTCGTGGCGCAGGAAATTAAAAAAGTCTGTTACGACAAAGTCGACATTAAGGAACTCAACCGCGCCAAAGCGCAGATTAAGGCCAGCATGCTGATGGCGTTGGAAAGCTCGTCTTCCACTTCGGAAGTCATTGCCAGGCAGATGCTGTTGTTTGACCGGGTTCTGCCGATTAAGGAAATGGTTGAAAAAATCGAGAACGTCACGCTGGACGACATTCGGGATACGGCCACCAGAATTTTCAGTTCCAAACCGACCTACGCCCTGCTCGGCTCGCTGAAAAAATATCCCGATTATGAGCAGTTGCAGCAACTGATTAAGCTTTAAGATCATGAACGAACGGACTTTGGACGTATATCTCGCCGAACCGCGCGGTTTCTGCACCGGCGTACGGCGGGCGGTCGGTATTGTTGAAGAGGCGCTGAAACAATACGGGGCACCGGTTTTCGTGCGGCACGAGATTGTCCACAACAAGTTTGTGATTGAAAATCTTCGCGCCAAGGGCGCCGTCTTCATTGACGAACTGGCAGAGGTTCCCGACGGGCGTCCGGTCGTGTTTTCGGCACACGGGGTCGGACGGAACGTTTCCGAAGAAGCCGAACGCCGCGGCCTGACGGTTCTTGACGCTACCTGTCCGCTGGTAGCCAAAGTACACAGGCAGATTGCCCGGCTGGAAGAAGACGGCGCCGAAATCGTTGTCATCGGCAAGAAAAACCATCCGGAAATCATCGGAACGGTCGGCCAGCTCAAACACCCCGAAAAAGCGCATGTCATCTGTTCCGCCGCAGAAGCGGAGCAGCTTGCCCTGGCCGAGGACGCGACCGTCGGCTTTGTGACTCAGACAACGTTGTCCGTAGACGATACGGCGGAAATTATCGGCATTCTGCGGAAAAAATTCAAAAATCTGCTGGCGATGAGCCGAAGCGACATCTGTTTTGCCACGACCAACCGTCAAGGCGCGGTCAAGGCTCTGGCCTCCAAAACCGCCGTCGTCGTCATTATCGGCTCGGCCAACTCCTCAAATTCGAGACAATTAAGAGAAACAGCCTTGAAAAACGGCGCAGCAAAGGCTTTTCTGATTGACGGCGCGGCAGAACTTGACTTTGCCGAAATCGGCGGCAGCCTCGGCATCAGTGCCGGCGCTTCGGCTCCCGAGGAACTGGTTGAAGGCTTGTTGACCGAACTGAAAAAGCATTATGACAAAATTAAGATTCATCATGTAAACTCGGTAAAAGAGAAAGACCGTTTTTAAGTTTCTGGGAGAAAAAACATGTCCCGCGCCGAAGATATTTTTCAAAAGCTGATTTATTTCGGGGAAGATGCCATTGACGATTTTATCGTCAATTTGCAAACCGAGGAACTGTTTCTGGATTTTAAACAGGCCGTTTCGACCGGAAAAAACGGCACCAGCCTGCATAAGGACGACAGAAAAAATCTGGCCAAGGGCATTTCGGGTTTCGGCAATTCGGAAGGCGGCGTCATCGTCTGGGGCGTGGAATGCAGCCGCGACTGCGACATCGGCGACGTTGCCAAGGCAAAAGTTAAAGTCAGGAACGTGCACCGTTTTCTAAGCTGGCTGGAGAACGCCATTTCCGGCTGCACCATTCCGAGCCACAATCGCGTGCGCAATCATATTATCAGCGTTGACAAGAACGGCGACGGTTTTGTCGCCACCTACATTCCGAAATCGGAACTGGCTCCCCTGATGACGACCATGGGCAACAACATCTATATCCGCTCCGGTTCCAACAACGTGCCGGCGCCGTATTCGGTTATTGCGGGAATGTTCGGAAAACGCCCGCAGCCAAATGTCGAACTGATTATTGCCGACAAGAATCTGGAGGTTCTGGACAACGCGGTCGAAGATATGGTTTATCCGCCGTCGCTGGACAATCCGCCTGAGAAATATCTGCGGCTGAGTTTCTCCATCTGCGGCGAAAACGACAGCAACGTTATTGCACGCGAGCTGTACCTTTCCTGTTCTTCGACAAGCAAAGGCGGAGAGTATAACAAAGTACGCTTTTCCAACTACAACCAAATGGACTCCATTCCCGGCATCGAGGGACAGCTGAACCTGATTACGCGGCCGGATTTGCGGCTGCCGCCGCGCGGCGTCATTCGTTTTGCCAATGTGACGATCATCCTCTCGCCCTACAGCGAAGAAGACTTTCTGATGGACGGGGTTATCGGCGCCGACCATGCCGCACCCAAAGACTTCCGCGTCTATATTCCGAAAAACAAGCTACGTTCCTTCGTGGCCAGAGCAATGCGCGAAGGTGAAGACATTGCCCTGTTGGAACAGGAGTTCTTTGCCGAATATTTCAGAAGCGAGTAAAAGATGATACGGGTTGAAATTTTTACCGACGGAGCCTGCTCCGGAAATCCGGGAGCAGGCGGCTGGGGCGCCCTGCTGCGGCACAGGGACACAGAAAAGGAACTGAGCGGCGCAGAAGCGGAAACCACCAATAACCGCATGGAACTGACGGCAGTCATCGAGGCGCTGAAAGCGCTGAAAAAAGAGTGCAACATTACGCTTTATACCGACAGCCGCTACGTTATGGACGGCATTACCCAATGGCTTCCGAACTGGAAGAAAAACAACTGGCGAACCAGCAACAAAAAATCCCCGGTCAAAAACATTGATCTCTGGCAGGAACTCGACTCGCTGGCCGGCCGACACGAAATCCGCTGGGTTTGGGTCAAGGGGCATAACGGACATCCTGAAAACGAACGTGTCGACAAGCTGGCGCGTGATGCAATATCATCTCTGAAAAATCAGTAAAATTCAATATATTGGTTTCAGAATCAAGAACTTTTTTTCGAAAATATTTGACAATTAGACATAATATTGCTACTATTTGTCCAGTAAGAACAATTACGGTGGCGGTCAATGGATTTGAACAACAAGAAATGTAAGAGCGTCCGTGAATTTTTCGACTACCTGATTGCAAGCGGACAGCTTCTGGAGAGCCAGAAGAGTTATGACGAAAAAACCCGTACCAAACTCATCAACGGCAGAGTTACGGCAGACGGCAGGAATGTTGTCGCCGGTCTGGACTGGAGCCGCGTCAGAGCCAGACAGTTTCGTTTCAACAACGATACGGCGGCAGAACCGCTGATTTCCTCTTATGACAAACTTCCCGTAACAACCCACGGCATCAGCGGCGATCTGCCGATGCCGGAAAATATCGTTCAGTTTCTGTCGCACAACGCCTGCGGGCATTTTCACACTGAAAAAGAAAAAATCGTCGTAGAAAAAAATATTACGATCGTTCCGATGAGAGACATGAACCTGAGCCGTGTTGAGGTTCGGGGCAGCGTCATGTGGCACGGCGGAAAAATCAGACTCAGCCAGCTGCCGAAAGTCAGCGGCAAAATCTACGGCCTGAAAAGAGAAGACATCATTACCGAGAAAGAAGCCAAACTCAACGCCGCCGCCATGAAACGGCTCCATGTGCAGCCTTCCGTTTTTCTGGACCGGAAACCCAAGGGGTTTATCAGAGAGATTTTCGGGCGCTATTTCAACTGCGCCTAGTCGGATATGCTGCGAAGAATTTTACTTAACGTCCGTTCGCTCAGGACTTCGGGCATAACCATTCCGTCCGGCACCATCGGTGAAAAGACCACATAGAAGGGCAGCCCCTGCCGGCCGAATTTTTTCATAAAAGCCAAAACCTCCGGATTATATGACGTCCAATCAACCTCTATCAATTCGGTATTGCTGTTTTTGAGCAGGTTTTCGACAATGGCATTGTTGAAAACAACGGCTTCATTATACTTACAGGTCAGGCACCAATCGGCGCCGACGGCAACGACAACCGTTCTGCCTGCACGGATTTTGGACGAAATCGCGTCATAATCGATATATGCGGCCCGTTCCGCCGTCCGTTCCTCCTGCGCTCTGTTGAAATGCGTCACAACGTCGACAGCGGCCACGGCAAAAATAAAGAACAACACCGATAAAATACTGCGATTGTAAAGACGGACGACACGGGTTTTGATTTCCGGCTCGAAATCCGAACCGTCAACAGCGTCGAGCGCTTCCCGGCGGTAATAGAGGACGAAAAGGAAAACCGCCAGATACAAACCGAGACGAAAGACAGGCCAGAATCCCGCCTGTGCAAACAGAACGCTCAACAGCCACAAAAGCGTCAGAAACAACATAAAGCCCATGATATTGTTCAGACGCTCCATCCACGCTCCCGGTTTCGGAAAAGCCGCGGCCAGCGACGGCCAGGCCAGCACCAGCAGATAAGGCAGCGACAGCCCCAGAGCAACGGCATTGAGAACAAGCCAGACGTCGGCAACCGTACCGGCCAATGCAAATCCGACCGCTGTTCCCAAATAAGGCGCCGTACAGGGGGTGGCCATAAAAACAGCCAGCATGCCGGTAAGCAAATGCGGCAGTTTTTCACGCGCTTCAGCAGAAGACAGCCTGTTTTCCAGCCACTGCGGCGAACGGACACCGACAAATCCCCAGACAACGGACATAAAAACGGCAACAGCAAAAATCATTACGACAAGAAAACCCGGATTCTGAAACTGCATACCCCAGCCGATACCGTGCCCGGCAAGTTTCAACAGGCTCAAAAACAGCGCAATAACTTCAAAAGCCGCAAAAATTCCCAAAACCGTATATATGAAATTGCGGCGCAGATTTTCCGGACGTCCGGCGCCGAAACGGGTCAGAGACAGAAGCTTCAGCGACAAGACCGGAAAAACACAGGGCATGAAATTGAGAATAAAGCCGCCCAAAACCGCCGTAAGCAGCAAGGTCAGCGACAAACTGCCGGAACGGTAGTCAAAGACGGACGCCTTTTCGACAGTTACGGTTTTGCGCAAAAATGCCATATTATTCAGCCGGGCGGTAATTTCAAAAGTTTTGCCGGCAAGTTCCTGTCCGGAATTTTGCGGCTCGACACGCGCGGTAATGCCGAAATCGCCGACAGCCAGCCGTGGCCGCCGAAAGGCAATATTATCCGAACCTTCGACATAGACGTCAAAATTGTCCAGCTCCTCGTCGGCATCAAACTCAAGACGCAAAACCTGACTTCCGTTTTGGCCGGTTTCATCAACGACGGCCTTTTCGAGACTGAACACGGGGGTTTTGTCCCGAGGCAGAAAATTAAAGCTCTGAACGATGAAGTTATTTACCGAAGAATAGAAACCCTCGCCGGCCTGCAGATCCAGTTCCGCGTCTATATGCACGGGACGACATTCCAATTGCAGGCTGCAAAGCGTAAAATCGGCGCCGGCCTTGAGCTTTAACGGCTGTGAAGCGTCTTTGAGCCTTAGCTGCAGCGGCAGCATGAAGTTCCGCTGCCAGACGGCGGCGCTTTCGCCGTTATCGGCCGACAGACGCAGCGGCACGGGATAAAAATATTCGGCAGAGGCCAGATTTTCGGATCCTTCAAAAGAAAAGCGCGGCTTTTGAAATCCCTTATAGTTCTGCGCCAAAACAAACCAGTCTTTTTCAAGGTCAAAATGAATGCCCGCCCGGATATCCTTTCGGTCGTTTACGGTGCTGTATTCGGCAATCAGCCGCATTTCAACCCCGTCCGCCTTAATCCATTCGCCGCTGCCGAGCTTGCCGGTAAACGGATCGTCGTAAATGATGCCGTAAAAAGGCAGTTTTTTCCATTCAAGCTTTTTCAGCATGCCGTTCAATTTGGCAAAATCGGATTTTTCCCTTCCTTTTCGCGGTCACGCTCAAGTTTGGCGGCATAGGCTTCAAAATCGCGCGGATTGCTTCCGTAAGACAGAACCTTCTTAAAGTCTTCCACAACAACCATGTCGTCCGACTCAATATATTCGCGCTCTTTGGGCAGGTCGTACTGGTCTTCGGGCACAATCAAAGGAGGTTCCTCGGGAAGCAGCATTTTGGCCTTGACGGCTTCATACATTGCCTTGCCGGCGCGATAAGCCTTTATCCAAAAGCGGATGGTTTCTTCCCGGTCAAAAACCTGTTGCGTGGTAAGGTTTGGAAACTTCTCGGCCACGTCTTCGGAAAAGTCTTCGTCAATTGCGGCATCGGGATATTTTTCGTCAAAATACTTTCCGACGGCAATCATATTGCTAACCGTCTGCGGAAAAGTAAGCCCCTCGTCCGCGCTTTCGACCGGAGTCGGCTGCGGCTGAGGCGTATCGGCGGCAAAACACGAACCGGTCTGCAATAAACCGGCGGCAAGCAATACTGACATCCAAAAATTTTTCATAAATTACGGCCCCGCCCCTTAAAAAATATTTTTAAGTTACTTAATTATATGTTATACTAGCACTGTTGGGTAAATAAAAAGTAATTATGCAGGTATTAAAATCAATGGCAGACAAATGCGATTTATATCTTACCGGGAAATGCCTTGTTTCCATGCCGAATATGGACGACGAGCGGTTTGCCGGCACGCTGATTTATATTTGCTCGCACTCCAAAGAAGGGGCAATGGGTTTCGTTGTGAACAAAAAAATCAAAGAATTCTCCTTTGCTGATTTGGCTAACCAACTTCCGATCAATACGATACATCCCATCGAACCCATTGACCTCCATCAGGGCGGGCCGCTTGAAAAAGTGCGCGGTTTCGTCCTGCATTCAACCGATTATATCAAACCCGACACTGTGGTAATCGACGACAAAATCGCGGTTTCGTCCTCAATTGACATCATTACCGACATTGCTTTCGGCACCGGGCCGAAAGAAAACCTGATTGCGCTGGGATACGCCAGCTGGGCGCCGCAGCAGCTGGAAAGCGAAATCGTCAACAACAGCTGGCTGGTAGCCAATCCGACGCCGGAGCTGGTTTTCAGAACCAAGGACGAAGAAAAATGGCAAAAAGCCATCGAATCGCTCGGCATTGACCTGTCCCGGCTGGTCGCCAAAGCCGGACACGCTTAAAAACTTCTTTATTTCCGTTCCGCTGACAACGGCCGGAACATTGCCGGCGTCAGCTGCAAAGCGTCATCCTGCGGCGAAGCAATCCGCACCAAATTCATGCCGGCATATTTTTCTTCCCCGGCCTTTTGCAAAAAACCGGCCCTTTTCTCGCGGATATACTGCAAATCCGCGGCAATGTTCTCCTTAGCGGTTTCGGCGCGCATTTTCATCAGAGTATCATAATCGCCAAGCAACGCTCCGGTCAGTTTGTCAGCATCGGCACGACAATGTCCGTCCAGCGCTTTCAAAACCATCTTCTGCACGGAAGGTTCCAAATCGCGCAAAAGGTACCGCAGAGCTTCTTTCAGGTTTTTATCCATGTCTTTGGTCGTCAAAACACTTCCCGTCAGGGCAACAGTAAAATCGCCGTCATTATAAATTACCCGCGCCGGTATTTTTTGGCCGTTGTCGTCCTTCAGAGCATGGCCGTCGGCGTCAGTCAGACAGTTCAGCGGCAGGACGCGGCCGTTTTTCATTTTAACCGACGAAACATCTTCGCCGCCGAAGAAAACAAATCCCCGGGAAGTTTCCACGCCGTTGATTGTGTGCGTCCTTCCCCGGCTGTCAACGCCCTCCATTTCAAAACCAAGCAGCGAATTGTTAATCTCGGCCGGAATACGGCGTTCCGCCCGTTCTTCGTTCAAAGCATAGGCAAACATACGGTTATAAGACGCATCTTGGAGAATATCCGACGTATACTGTTCATAATATCCGGCGCCGAAATCGGCGAAAAACCGTTCAAGCCCGCTTTCGGACGCCTGAATATTGCCGCCTTTTATCTGCGCCCGCAGTTCGTCGGCCATACGCGCCAAATAAATGCCGCCCGGCGTCAGCAGGACGTCGCCGGTATTAATCGCTTTCATGTATTGGCCGTTGGAAGCGTGCGTCTGCTCGTGTTTTGCCGTTTTAAGATTAGCCTCGTTCAACTCGGCAACGGTTTTTTTCAGGTTCTGAGCCGCCTGCAGCCCGCTGTCCGCATAGTTCTGCGACAGAGCCTCGCCAATGTAACGGTCTTTTTTCCGACTGCTGTCGACATAAGAAGCCAGACAACGCGCTACATCGTCCAGATTTTTGATTTCGCCTTTATAACCAAAATTTTTAGCTCGTGACGCAAAATCCTGCAATGCTTTGGAAAATTTTTCGGGATAAGTATTGTTGGCATTGCCAAAAGCATCGGCATCACTGATATGGAACCGGGTAAAGACAATGCCGCCGGCACCGCCGTCCAGGTAAGGCGAATAAAAAGCCTTGTTGCGGCTGACTTTATATATTTGCGAAACCGGGGATTCAACGTCAAGAAGCAGATTGTTAATATAACAGGCACAGTCTGTCTTGCTTTCGGCAACCTGACCGGCAGGAATTTTTGCATTATCAGACGACGCTTCCCATTCCCTTTTTTCCTCGCCAAGCGCCGTCGTCGTAACCAATGAAGCTAAACCGACTAATACGGCTTTGCGCATACCTTGTTTGATTCCTTTTATATTCTCCGCTTTCTGCCGCAGACTCATGGCGTTATTCCTGTTGTTGTTCTTATTTAACCTTAACAGAACCGCCTTATTAAGTCAACATTTTGTCCAATAAAAACAGCAAAATCCGATTGGTAAAAATCCCGGCAGATAACCGGGAATTTTTACCTTTGCCATTTTTATAAATTCGGATTCATCTGACACAGACATCTCATTCCTCCGCCACTACAGCTTTGTCCGGCACCGCAGCAACAACTCATGCCGCTGCAATTCGCCTGTCTGTAACCGGACGGACAGCCCGTGCTGGAAATAGCCTTTACACAATCATAACAGCCTAATCCGTTCCGGGTTACATAGGTGCAATCCCAATTTCTGACAGGGGTTCTGGGAGATGAATAGAGACCGTAATCAGAACAGGTTTTGGTTTTCTGAACACAAGAATTTCCTGATTTTTCATATCCGGAATTGCAAGACCAGGAACTGATTTTGGAAGAGCAGTCGGAGAAGTAAGAACAGTTTGCGTTGCTCGGACAGCTCGAAATGACGGCGGTACGATTGTCACAGGGGTCTATGCAGCTGTTTCCTGACTGTATATAACCGGAATTGCAGCTCCAGCTCTGAATTTTGGAAGAGCAGTCGGAGAAGTAGGAACAGTCTGCATTGTTTGGGCAGCTCGAAATAACCTCGCTGCGGATATGGCAGTTGTCGGAGTAGGCCACCTTGCAGACCGAAGAACATGGAGAAGGATAATATTCGGCGCAGCCGTACGGCCCTTCGTCAACTCCGGCCGGACAGACACAGTCGGTATATTGTCCGCCGCAGCTGTCCCCCGATACCGAACGCGGATAAGAACAGTTGGAAGAAGTATATTGATATTCCGGCTTGCAGACGCAGGATTGATATTTTCCGCCACAGGAAGCGCCGGTACCGTTCTCTTTGGCCGAACAGGCAACCAGCGCGGGGTCGCATTCGCAGGAAGCGTACATTTCGTCGCAGCTTTCGCCGACGCCGATTTGTCCGGCGGGACAGGAGATAAGGTCGGGCAGGCATTTGCAGCCAAGCCCGTAGGCGGAGTTATAGGGACAAACGCCGTCAATGGTCTGTACGGAATTGCAGTTCTGTCTGACAAAGCCTTCTTTCAGACATTGGTTAGTCGTATCGATATAAAAGTCGTCGTTGGCCGAACCGGCGCCGGAAGAGGAAGAATCGTAACCGGCGGCACCGCCGCAGTCGCCGACCCCGAGGAAACAGACCCCGGCGGTCTTATAAGAGCGCGACATGTCGGCAAAGGAAGATGCAGGCTTCGGAATAGGTGTGTTTGTATGTGTGTATTTAAGTGTGAAGTCATTGTCAGAGAGCACCATGGTCGAATTCAGAGCCGCAGCAGGCGACACAAAAACAGAAGCCAGCAGAGCGGACAAATATAAACAACGAGAACAAGACATGGCACACCTCCGATAATAACTGAAACCAAAGCCTGCAAGAGGCAGGTGCACCAAAAGCAAAGGATAGATATCCCGAAACGAGACAAAATCACCTTTTATGCACCACAGTTACAATATAACGCGGCGCGAGGGAAAATTCAACTATTATTGAATCCGCTTTTATTTTTGGCAAAAAAAAGCAACGATATAGCAAGTTAAGCATAAGAAAAAAATATTGTCATTGCTGGGCTTATTTTTCTTTTCGTCATGTTCGGGCTTGCCCCGGACATCCAACCGTAGCGTCACGCTGAGCGTATGACCCGAATATCCAAAGATCCCCGGAACGCGCTGCGCTTGTCCGAGGATGACAAAGGGAAAATAATACTGTCATCCCCGTACTTTTATTCTTTCCTTGTCATTCCCGTGTTCTTTCTTCTCCTCTGTCTTTTCCGTATTCTTTTCTTCTCCTCTGTCATTCCCGTGCTTGGCACGGGAATCTAAAAAGAGATGTCCGGCTCAAGCCCGGACATGACAAGCTGTTGCCAGCTTGACCGCAACACCGGCTGCGGCACGAACCTTTGTCGAAACGCGTTGCTTTCTGCGTGCATATTGTGAGCAGGTGCCTTGTGTTTGTGGATGTCCGTGTGTAAATTCCCAACTGCGTTGGGCCCCTTTCGTCCCGTAGGCCTCGAACTTCGCTTATAGCTCGTTCTCGCCAACTATCGACTCCAAGCCCGAATATGACAAAGAAAAAAAGCCCTCTCATCTGAGAGGGCTTTAATTATTTGTTTCGCAATTTATTTTTTATGACGTTTATTTTGCTTTTGACATAGTCAAGCTGTTCTCCGCTTCTGTTGCATTGAAAGGCAGTCTCTTCCAACGCTTTGATGATTTCGGCGGCATAGCGTTCTTCATTGACGGCAATGTTGGTCAGGTTATAGACGGCGGCGCGGAAAATCTGGTCATCGTCAACCTGAAGCTGTTCGGCAATGTCCAGATACGGAGGCGTGATGATGTCTTTTTGCTTGAGGTGGCTCAGATCATAGGCGGATTTTTGAATTTTTTTGGCAATGTCTTCGGATATGCCGGGATCTTTGCGGCGCCTGAAAAAGGACGAACCGGTCTTTTTGACCAGACATTTGATTCTGTTGATAATCGCAAATTGCTGTTTTAACTGATTCATCATCTAATCCTCATTTCTGCAAACATTAACATAATCAATATAAATGCAAAAATCCAGCAAATAATTTTTTCCGAAAGTCAAAATAATTTGACAAAAAGACAAAATAACGTACAATTTGAACATTATCAGTTTGGAGAATTTTATTGAAAAATTTAATAAGAACGATTTTGACGAATTGTCGGATATTTTCTGCGCCTGGTTGGGCGGTGTGCCGGAAGAGCGCGGTGAAGTAAAGGATTTTCTGCAGTCTTCGGGGTTGTCGCGTTTGCTTTCCGAACATGATTTGGCCGAAGTTTTCAAAGGAAATGTTTATTTTTCCGAAGAAACCTTTCTGGCGGTTTACGCCCTGATTCCGGTAAAACTCAAAGCCGGCGGCAAGGAGCTGGCCTTGTTTCCGCAGGTGTTCAACCGGCTGAATCTCAAAGCGGCCGAAAAACCGTCCGCCCGCACGGTCAATATCGGTTTTGCCGAGGCGGCCGCTGTTTGGGAAGCCTTTTATCCGGAAAAGAAAAAGTACCTTGATGCCAACCGGGAAACTTTGCGGAAAGACAACCGCAAAGCCCGGAACAAAACCTATTCTCCTGAGAAGTATAAGCTTTATCGCGCGTCGCTGTCGGAAGAAAAAAAGGCCGAACTGCGTGAAAAAAGCAGACTGCGCATGCAGCGCCTGCGTGCCGAAATCCTGAAAAAGCGGCGGCCGATGCTCGAAAATACTGGCGGCAGATGCCTCAGGAAAAGAAAGATTATCAGCGGATTGTCAGCCGCGGCCGCAACCGGAAATATCGTGAGGAAAACCGCGAAGCCATTCGCAGCCGCAATAATGAACGGCGCCGCCGCCTCAAGGAAGAAAATCCCGAATTGTTGAAAGAAATTGACCGTCGGCATAATCAAAATGCCAACCGCCAACAAAGCTGCCGCGAATATTACCTTAAAAATAAGGAAAAAATAGCCGCCAAGGCCAAGGAAAATCCGAAAGTCAAAGAATACAAACGCCGCTACAAACTCAAACAGCGTTTCAGGAACAGTACCGGCAAAACCATTTTGGCCCTGCTGCAGGGAATTGCAGATTCTAAAACGCGTCGGTAACTTATTTTTTCAGATATTGTTCGACCAGTTTCTGAATTTCGAGCAGCCAGCCGGTTTTTTCTTCGCAGGTTTTGCTTTCTTTGTTCCAGACGCCGCCGTTTTCCTCGCATTTGCGGGCGTCGCGGGTGGCATAGCCGTAATAGCCGTATACGGCGGTTCCCGCCAGGATCAGAAGCAGCAGAAGCTTAATCAGATTCTTGGCTGCAAACCACAAAATCCACAAACAGGCGATGCCCAGCATGATTGCCTTGTTTAGAAGCGGCGAGTTGTTCAGCACGTAAATCTGAAAGGCATAATATGCCAGTGCCAAAATGAACAGCGTATTGACCGGCGAGGTCACCATCAGCGCAAGCAGACGGCCGCCTCGGCTCCTTTTCTTTTCGTTTTTGTTTTCTTCTGCCATAATCTGTCTCCGAATGATGTGCCGAATATATCATAAACTTTTTTGGCCGGCAAAATTTTTCTGCGTCCGATTAACAGTTGTTTTATGGACAAAAATATGCTATATTGCTAAATGATAAAACTTTAAGAATATGAACAGAATACTATTATTCGCGTTGTGTGCGCTGTTGTGCTCATGCTCGCAAAACAAGGAAAAAGATGCGGAAACCGCGCTGTTTGAACAAATCCATCAGGATTATGTGGAGATGAAAAAATATCACAGCACAATCTTGAAGGAAAAGGATCGTACGGTTGACGTTCATGTCAGAAAAGGCGAAAAAATAACCGATATGACGGTTTTGTCTGACGAAAGTAATTGCGTCAGCGTCGTTTTTGACAACTACCGCCGGGTTTACAATATCTTTCTGCAAAAGGGAGAGAAGATAAAAGACTGGGGATTGAAAGAGATTAAAACCGATAAGCGTGTTATCAGAGTAAACATGGTTCGGGAATAATCAAAAAAGCGGCTTCTTATTGAATTTAAGAAAGCCGCTTTTTTATTTTATTTCCATACCGAGCAGTCCGGCCAGACTGAGAGCCTGTTCAATACCGCCCTTCATGCCGCGCAGTTCTCGGAATGTTTCCGATACCAGAATACCGTCAATGATGCAGTCGGACATGTCCATTCCTTTCAGCGGCGTTTTAAAGAAATCGGCGCGGTAAAAATCCGTTTCTTTAAATAACGTCAGCCGAAATTTGACTTCGGACAGAAACGCTTCGCGAAATTTGCAGCGCCGGACATGCGTACCTTCGAACACGGCCCGGGAAAAATTCGCATAACAGAAGGAACTGTCCTTCCAGACGCATTCCTTAAAGCGGCTGCCGCTGAAATTTCCGCCGTCTCCCTTACTGTCCGAAATTCCGGCCTTTTTCCAGTAGCTGTTTTCAAAGTTGCAGTTGGCAAAATCGCAGCCGTCAAATGTCGTATTGCAAAAACTGGCCCGTTCAAAGTTGCAATGGCTGAATTTGCAACGGCGAAAAAGCACGTTTTCAAAATCGCAGCCGGATATGTCAAGGCCGTCTGCCGTTTCGTCTTCAAAGTTTCGATTATCAATATATCCGTCGTCATTGCGCGCGTTTTCAAAAAGTGTTTTCAGCATGTTTTGCTCCGTGTCATAAATCACATTAGATGATAAAACTTTTGCTTTGTCCAATAAGTTTAGTGCTTTTTAAGTTTTATTTTTTATAATAAACAAAAATTTTAGAGAGAAAAACATGAACGAAGCGATAATCGATTATCACGAGCGGCGCCGTCCTTTTGTGATTATTCCCGAAATCGGAATAATTTTCAGCCGGTCCGGCAACGCTTTTGCCCACAATGAACTTTTGCAGAATTGCGGCTTTTCTGAGGAACGGGTTCATGAAATAATTGAAAATTTCCCGCGTGGTTACTTTTTGGACAATCGGCTGGTTGTTTATCAGGGCGAAAATGTTGCCGAAGGGGAAAGTTGGACGCTGAAACCCGAAAACTACAAATTTGTCTGTAGTTTTTATTCCGATTTGTGCCGCATTTTTAAGATTAACGCCGAAACCAGAATTTTTCTCGGCGTCAAACGCGGGCGTCCCGGCGAATTGTGGCCGGCAGTCAATGAAGTCGGCCAGGATTTCTTTGCTATGAAAATAGCCCCATTGCGTGGCGCCGGAGTCCGAGCTTTTTATTCTGACGTAAGCACGGGCCTGCTGCAACGGCAGCGGGATCTGTTCGCCGCTCGCGTCCTGCGCGTTTCATAGACGTCAGCGCCACGTGCGGCCGTCGTCCGAGATTGCAGTTTGTGGCTGCGGCGTGGGCGTCCTCCCAGCGGCGCACGACTTTCGAGTGAAGGCGCGGCGCGCCCAGGTCGACCTCCGATCCACTGGTCGCGTCGCGCTGTACTCAGCTCGCCCAGCGGCTCGAATCGTTGCCGTCGGTGAGCCCCGGCACCTGCGCCGAATCGGGCGATGAGGAGGAGGATGCTTTCACGGGCCGGTTGCGGGCCAGGTTGCCCTCCGAGAAATTCAGGTCGAACAGGCTGCGGTCGTATTGGCCGCGAGCGAGACCCTGAGCTGCTGCGTGAATTGCGGCAGGAGCCGCCCGTCGAGGTCGTAGACCCGTGCTGTGGCCGTCGCTTCGAGCGGTTTCGCGCGTCGTATTGACCGCCTTGACCGAATTGTCGGCATGGCTCCACTGGATATGCACCGGTTCGCACGCCTTGCGTATGCCCCCAGTAGGCACCCGTCGGGTCGAGGTAATAGTCGTAGGTCTGCCATACGAGCGACGGGTAGGCCGGCTGGCTCATCCAGGTCATGATGCCCGTGGCGTCGTCCCACATGTGATGCTGCCAGCCCTCGTACATGGCTTTGTTGACCTCTAGGTTGAGCAGCTGCGCCTTGCGGCAGAAATCCTCGATCCCGTCTGCCTCGCCGTAGTTTTCGGCCACGGTCTCGAAATATTTGTCCGGGGCGGCGTGCTGGCCGCCGACTTGCCGGAAGAAATGTTTGTCCCCACATGTCGTTGCGGGGCCACCACGACTCCTCGGGCATGAATTTGCGAAAAACTCTCGAACGTCGTGAATACCGCCGTGCCGATTTCGGTGCGGAACCCCATGCCGGGCGACGCTGTAACCGTAGGGCATCGGGTGGCGGTGAAGTACCAGCCGGGGTGGAAATTGGCCCACGGCCCGCTTCCCGAAAGTCCCTGCGCATTGGATATGGACTGGTAGAGGCGGTCGCCGCCGTCGTAGTGGGCGACGTCGCCGTGCAGCCAGTCGTCGAGCGGGGCCTGCGGTACGCCCTCGTTGTCGCCGCACCAGACGGCGATCGAAGGATGGTTACGCAGCCGCTTGATTTTCTCCACGGCGTTCTGCTGGAAGGCCCCCAGGTCGTCCGGCAGGTTGGGATGCGAATTGAGCCAGAAATCGTCGAAGACCAGGATGCCGTAGCGGTCGCACGCCTCGTAGAACTCGTCGTCGGTCGTCGAACCGATCCAATTGCGGATCATGTTGAAATGCATGTGCCGGTGGAGTGCGACGCGGGTGTCGTACTCCCTCGCCGCGGCAGCGGAGCAGCCATTCGCTCATGCCCCAGTTGCCGCCCTTGACATAGACCGGTTCGCCGTTGATCTTCAGGCGGAAGATGCCGTCGTGCCACTCGTAGCCGTATTCGCGGATGCCGAACGTCACTGTCCGTGCGTCCGATTGCCGCCCGTCGGTTTCGAACGCCAGGCAGCAGGTGTACAACGCGGGGTCGCCCATGCCGTTGGGCCACCAGAGCTGCGGATGCTCTACGGCCAGACCGGGAACCTCGCGCTCCGTGAGCCGGATCGTCCGCCGCTCGCCCGCTTCGAGGCGGACGGGGTGCGAGAAGGCGATGCCTCCGGGGCGGATCTCGCCCCTGGCAGCACGCCCTCGCAGGCCTTGTCAGAGTGGTTCTCCACGTCGGTAAGGAGTTCGACCTTCGCATGTTCGCGGTCGGGAACCTTCGTGCGCACCCACGGTTCGACGAGGCGTACGTCGCCCGAGAGAGACAGGTAGACATCGTCGGTGATGCCGCTTAGCAACCCGGGGGCATAGGGCATCCAGTCCCACCCGGCGCTGGAGATATAGGTCGGGCTGCGGAAATTGGGCACGGGGGCTATCCCCACCCATTCGACCTCGACTTCGAGGCGGTTCTCCCCGCCGGGTGCCACGAGCCGGGTGATGTCGTAGTCCCCCGGCTGCATGAAGCCGTCGAGGTGCCCCAACTGATGGCCGTTGAGGCGGACGGTACCCTTGCGGTTCACCCCTTCGAAGTGGAGCCACAGAGTGCGGCCTTCGCCGACCGAGGGCGTTGGGAAAAGCCCCGTGTAGCGGAAATTGCGGTCGTAGCGGCTCTTGTCCGTGCGGTAGGCGTTGTCGCCGAAATTGGGGTCTGCTTCCACGCCGGCCGCAACGTACGACGCGAAGACGCAGCCGGGCACGATGGCCGGGACGGCGGGCAGGGCGTCGCCTTCCGACGGCCGTACCTCCCAACGGATATGTCCGCTGCGGCTGTCGAGCGGGATGCGTTCCCTGTGCGCTGACGCCGGCGGCGAGCAGCGAAAGGCAGTGCGAAAAATTCGTTTTATCATGGCGTGCGTTTTTCGGAA
>VOFK01000715.1_pt1 | contig 54104 bp, 82 predicted proteins | sample 5384121 | NCBI WGS metagenome assembly VOFK01 (sample SAMN12384730, study PRJNA508395) | human gut metagenome | isolation source: healthy gut J | host: Homo sapiens | reverse complement strand
AGCCATGCGTTAAGCGTTTTCGCGCCGCTGGCTTAAGCGGAATTGCAGCGGCAAACCCTCGCTGTCACCCCGCACCCCAAGTTATCCGTTCTGCCAGGGGCTGATCGTGAAGGCGACCCTCAACTTCAACTACGACAAGTACGAGATGTACTATACCTTAATAGAAGAGGCAGCGGTGGCAGCGACCGGCGATCCGTGGAACCTCGCCGCGCGCGGACAACGGCGTCATCAAAAAGTTAGCGATAGTGACACCCAAGCTCGGCGTAACCAATTTGAGGGTGCGGTTCAAACCAAGGCGAATATTCCGGCGCATGGAGCCTGACAACGCAGGTTTCTTTTGCAGAAGATTGTGGAAAGCGAAACCAGCTTTTACGAGGTGAATTCCTTTGCCCCCGAAGCGGGAACTACACCAAAAGTGGGGAGCACTGTCACTATCACGGGACCGGCATCTAAGCCACCGTTACCAAGGTAAACCTCGACAAGTGGCCTTCATCAATGACGAGTGGCCCATCAATGCGGAGCTGGTGTACAGCACGCAACCCAAAACCGCTATGGATGGCTTTAAGCCTCTATACCGCTGTTGCCATTGAGAAAGCCGGGCTCCGGTCGGCGTGCGGGTGCTTGACCTCGTAAGCGCAAAAATGAGTATTCGTCATCCGTAAGGGAAACTTTTCCATCAAGCTGACCCGACAAATATCCAGTACACCCTTGCTTAGACGAGCGCCTTATCGGCCCGGCAGTGAGTATTCAACCAACGACACAGGCACAAGTGATTCCTTACAGTATAAGAGGCAACGAGCTGGTGGAGATCAGGGCCAATAAGCTCCGCCAGCGGAAAGGTGTTCGAGATCTGGGGAGTTAAGAAATGTGGGCGTGGCGACTGCCACAGTCCCACTACCACCTCACCATGCTGGGATGCCCCTCAAGCCGGATCTGCCCAACTACGCACCGGAAGAGGTGCCCCATCTGCAAGGAGGGCAAGCTGCCGCTGGTGCATCTGGGCAGCCGCAAGATGAAGCAGGAAGCAAAGCAGACCCTGTAAACTGAAAGCTTGTGTTGAAACGAGGAAAACTATGAACGCATATCTTCTTTTGGCAAACGGCATGGTCTTTGCCGGCCAGTCGGTGGGTGCCGAGGGCGTCACCGTGGGCGAGGTGGTCTTTGCCACCGGCATGGTGGGCTTTCAGGAGACCCCCTGACCGACCCCAGCTACTACGGCCAGATCATCACCCAGACCTATCCCCTTATCGGCAACTACGGCATGAATAAGGATGATATGGAGTCCGACCGCATCTGGGCCAAGGGCTACATCGTACGCGAGGCCTGCACCACCCCCTCCAACTGGCGCGCTGCGAGGAAACGCTGGACAGCTTTTTGAAAAAGAACAACACCATCGGCATTGAGGGCATCGACACCCGCCACCTGACCCGCATCATCCGCGAGAGCGGTGTCATGAACGGTGCTATCCTGACCACCTTTGACCCCGCTGACCCCGCCAACAAGGCCGAGACGGATAAGCTGCTGGAAGAGATCCGCGCTTACGCCGTCACCGATGCGGTGAAGAATGTTACCTGTGAAAAGCCCGAGGTGTTCAACCCGCAGGGCGAGACCCATATCGTGCTGATGCACTACGGCTGCAAGCGCAACATCGTGCGCTGCCTTGTCAAGCGCGGCTGCAAGGTGACCGTGATGCCTGCTTTTGCCACGGCCGAGCAGGTCAAGGCCCTTGAACCCGGACGGCATCATGCTCTCCAATGGCCCCGGCGACCCGGCGGAGCCCGTGGAGGTCATCGAGAACCTGAAGCACATCTTTGAGTTGAACATCCCCACCTTCGGCATCTGCCTGGGTCACCAGCTGTCCGCACTGGCCGCCGGTGCCAAGACCATGAAGCTGAAGTACGGCCACCGCGGCGCAAACCAGCCCGTGACCGAGTTTCAGTCCGGCCGCACCTTCATCACCAGCCAGAACCACGGCTATGCTGTCGTGGGTGAGGAACTGCCCGCCGAGATGGGCGAGGTGGCACAGGTGAACGCCAACGACGGCACCTGCGAGGGCATCAAGTACAAAAAGTGGAACTGCTTTACCGTGCAGTTCCACCCGGAAGCAAACGGCGGCCCCAAAGACACGGAGTTTCTGTTCGACCGCTTCCTGAACAACGTCAAAGCAGCAAAAAAGGAGGTGCGCTGAAATGCCCAAGGATCCCAGTATTAAAAAGGTGCTGGTCATTGGCTCCGGCCCCATCGTCATCGGCCAGGCGGCCGAGTTCGACTATGCCGGCACCCAGGCCTGCCGCGCGCTGAAGGCAGAGGGCATCGAGACTGTTCTGCTGAACTCCAACCCCGCTACCATCATGACCGACCCGGATGTGGCCGACCATGTTTATATCGAGCCCATGACCCTCGAAGTCGTGGAGCGCATCCTGGAGATCGAGAAGCCTGACTCCGTTCTGCCCAACCTCGGCGGCCAGATGGGCCTGAACCTCTCCATGGAGCTGGCCCGTTCCGGCTACCTCGACCGCTCCGGCATCCGTCTGCTGGCCTGTCGTCCGGACACCATCGATTGACCGCGCCGAGGACCGTGAGCTCTTTAAGGAGACCATGGAAAGCTGCATCAGCCCATCATCCCCTCGAGGTCGTGGAGACGCTGCAAGACGCTCTGGACTGCGCCGACCGCATCGGCTACCCCGTCATCGTCCGCCCCGCCTTTACGCTCGGCGGCACCGGCGGCGGCATCTGCGAGAACCGCGAAGCTGCATTGAGATTGGCACCAACGGTCTCCGCCTTTCGCCGATTCACCAGATGCTGGTTGAGAAATGTATCTCCGGCTGGAAGGAGATTCGAGTACGAGGTTATGCGCGACTCCGAGGGCAACGTCATCACGGTCTGCAATATGGAAAACTTCGACCCGGTGGGCGTGCACACCGGCGACTCCATCGTGGTGGCGCCCAGCCAGACGCTCTCCAATAAGGAGTACCAGATGCTGCGCACCGCGGCGCTGGATATCATCACCGAGCTGGGCATCGAGGGCGGCTGCAACTGCCAGTTTGCGCTAAATCCGGACAGCTTCGAGTACGCGGTCATCGAGGTCAACCCCCGCGTGTCGCGCTCCTCCGCTCTGGCCTCCAAGGCGACGGGCTATCCCATCGCCAAGGTGGCGACCAACATTGCGCTGGGCTACACGCTGGACGAGATCACCAACGATGTCACCGGCAAGACCTGCGCCTGCTTCGAGCCCGCGCTGGACTACGTCGTGGTCAAGTACCCGAAGTGGCCCTTTGATAAGTTCGTCTACGCGGACAAGTCTCTGGGCACCCAGATGATGGCCACCGGCGAGGTTATGGCCATCGGCAACAACTTTGAGGCACGCCATGATGAAGGCCGTCTCCTCCACCGAGTTGGGCCTTGACACGATGACCCTGCCCACAAGCCCTTTGAGAAGCTGACCGAGGAAATTATCGTGGAGCATCTGCACGTGCAGGCAGGACTCCGAGCGCGCCTTCTGTGTCTATGAGGCCCTCAAGCGCGGCATCGACCATGAGACCATTTATGACATCACCAAGATTGACTGGTGGTTCCTTGACAAGCTGCAGCACCTGGCCGACATTGAAATGGGCCTGAAAACCGGAGCTGACCACCGAGAAATACTATCTAAACGCCAAGAAGTTCGGCTTCCTGGACAAGACCATCAAGCGTCTGGCCAACATGACACCCTGCCCGCTGCCCCGAAGGCCGCCTTCAAGATGGTGGATACCTGCGCTGCGGAATTTGCCGCCAAAACGCCGTATTTCTACTCCACCTACGATGAGGACAACGAGGCCAAGCAGTTTATTGCCGAGCACAGCAGCCCCGACAAGAAGAAGGTGCTGGTCTTTGGCTCCGGCCCGATCCGCATCGGTCAGGGCATCGAGTTTGACTACTGCTCGGTGCACGCTGTCTGGACGCTGAAGAAGCACGGCTGCGAGGCCATTCTGGTCAACAACAACCCCGAGACGGTCTCCACCGACTTTGACACCGCCGACCGTCTGTATTTCGACCCGCTGAACCCGGAGAGGATGTTGACCACATCATCGAGACCGAGAAGCCGGACGGCTGCCTTGTGCAGTTCGGCGGCCAGACCGCCATCAAGCTGGCCAAGCATATGGACGAAATCGGCCTGCCGATTCTCGGCACCCCGGCGGACGCCATTGACGACGCCGAGGACCGGGAACGCTTTGACGAGCTGCTGGAGCAGTGCGGCATCCCCCGCCCGGAGGGGCCGCACTGTCTTTACGCTGGACGAGGCCCTGCAGGCTGCGCAGGAGGTCGGCTACCCGGTGCTGATGCGCCCCTCCTACGTGCTGGGCGGTCAGAATATGATTGTTGCCTACAACTCCGCCGACGTCATTGAGTATATGGGCGTCATCACGAAACATGTGGACATGGACCACCCCGTCCTGCTGGACAAGTACATTCTGGGCACCGAGTGCGAGGTCGACGCCATCTGCGATGGCACCGATTATCTGGTGCCCGGCATTATGCAGCAGGTCGAGCGCACCGGCGTACACTCCGGCGACTCGATCTGCGTCTACCCGCCGTATTCCTTCAGCCAGAAGGTCATTGACACGCTGGTGGATTACACCGGCCGCTTTGCCCGCGAGCTGAAGGTTGTGGGTCTGGTCAATGTGCAGTATGCCGTGCAGAATGACCGCGTCTATGTCATCGAGGTCAACCCGCGTTCCTCCCGTACCGTGCCCTATATCTCCAAGGTCACCGGTGTGCCGATGGTCGATTTGGCCGTGCGCTGCACGCTGGGCGAGAAGCTCAAGGATATGGGCTACGGCACCGGCCTGTGGCGCGATGGCAAGAGCCCCTACTACGCGGTCAAGGTGCCCGTCTACAGCTTCCTGAAGCTGCACGGCGTTGACACGATGCTCGGCCCTGAGATGAAGTCCACCGGCGAGGTTCTGGGCATTGCACCGACCTTCCATGAGGCCATGATGAAGGGTTGTGGCCGCCGGCTACCAGTTCAAGGTGCCCGGCCCCGGCTCCTGCGTCATCATCTCTGTCAAGACGGCGACAAGGCGGAGGCCGCCGAGCTGGCGTGGAAGCTGCATGACTACGGCTACAAGATCTACGGCACACCCCGGCACGGCCAAGTACCTGAACAGTGAGATGGTGCCCTGCAGCGTCGTGCGCCAGATGAGCGGCGCGCGCCCGAATGTCATTGATCTACTGGAAAGCGGATTGGTGGATTACATCATCTCCACCAGCCCCCATGGCCGTGACCCGCACCGCGACTCGGTCAAGTTCCGCCGCAAGGCGACCGAGCTGTCCATCCCGACCATCACGGCCATGGACACCGCCCGCGTCCTGGTGGACGCCCTGCGCGGCGACCACGACATCAGCCAGATGGAGCTGGTGGATATTGCCCACCTGCACCGCGAGGCCGCACAGGGGAAGTAATTCCTCCGACGTTTCGTGCCTTCCTTTGACAAGTGAGGCTTGTTCTCCGCATTTTACCGCCGGCACCCATTTCCGGGTGCGGTTTTTGTTTTGCAGGCCCGGCACCCGGAAAAGCGATGTCGGAATATTTCCACATAGAGCGCGCATTTTTTGCCATATGCCATTTTTTGCAGCCATATAAGTCAAAATTTTATAGTTTTTGCTGAAAAAGCATCTAATTGAGAAAAAACTCTTGATTCTGCGCACAATTTTCTCTATAATAAACATCGTAATAACAGGGCATTGTGTGCCTATAAGGATAGGAGTAAGAAATATCATGACGAGATCTCAGTTGATTACCAAGGTTGCCAATGACACCAATATGACCGCTGCCGAAGTTGAGAAGGTTATGGACGGCATTTTCGGCACCATCGGCGATGTGCTCAAGAGTGGCGACAAGGTCACGATCGCAGGCTTCGGCCGTTTCGAGATGCGTGAGCGCCAGACCAAGAACTTCACCAACCCCAAGACCAAGGTTACCAGCAAGCTGGAGCCCACCGCGATCCCCGGCTTCAAGGCCAGCGGCCGCCTGAAGGACAAGGTCTCCGGCTGATCTCGTCAGGATTCATACTCGCTTTTTTGCAGGACCCGCATTGCGGCGGGTCCTTTTTATTTTGTCCCATCAAAAAAACGGAGCATCGCTTTTTGCGATGCTCCGGTTCTCTTTACAGATGAATATGCCGCGGCACGCCATTGATGTAGATGGGCGTCAGCTCGGCCTGAATCAGCGGGCGGGCGTAGCGCTCAAACTTCTCGTTCACGTGCATACCGTCCTCGGTAATCCAGTCCAGCGGGACCTTCTTCTCAAAGTTGGCGACCTTGGCCACATCCACCATCTCGGTCTCGATGCGGTAGGGCTGGTCGCTCAAGCGCTTGATGGCTGCCATCTTGGCGGTCTCACCGCGCACAGCGGCCTCGACCGCAGCACCGCCCACCTGATAGGCCTCGGTCACATCGGTGCGGCTTGCAAGGTGGCTTGCGCAGCGCTGCAGGGTAGAGAACTCAATTGCGCGGGTCTTGCAGCCCAGACGCACCCGGATCAGATCCGCCAGATAGCGGCTTGTGCCACTCAGGATCGCCTTGTGGCCGAAGGCATCAAGCTGCCCGGCCGTGGAGACCAGGTCGCAGAGGAACACGCCGTCCTTGTTCTTGACGCCTTCGCTGACGGAGATAATCACATTGTGGCGTTCCTTTTCCAGCTGCGCCACCCGCTTGAGGAAGGCCTCCTCATCAAAGGGGCACTCGGGCAGCAGAATCAGGTCGGGGCCGTTGCAGTCAGGCCCTGCGGCCAGACTGGCCGCGGCGGCCAGCCAGCCGGTGTGGCGGCCCATAATCTCGGCCACCGTCACGCTGCGCAGGTCATACACGCTGGAATCGCAGATGACCTCCTTCAGAATCGTGGCAATATATTTGGCCGCGCTGCCGTAGCCGGGGGTGTGGTCGGTCAGCATCAGGTCATTGTCAATGGTCTTGGGCACGCCGATAAAGCGGATTGCGCTGCCCTGCGCGTTGCCGTAGGCGCTCAGCTTGGAGATGGTGTCCATCGAGTCATTGCCGCCAATGTAGAACACCGCGCCGATGTCATACTTGGCAAACAGCTCAAACAGCTTCACAAAAGGCTTTCGTCCACCGTCGGGTCGGGCAGCTTGTGGCGGCAGCTGCCCAGAAAGCTGGACGGCGTGCGCTTGAGGAGCTCAATGTCCATCTTATCGCCCAGCACCGTGTCAAGGTCGACGAGCTTGCCCTCCAGCACGCCCTCAATGCCGTACTGCATACCGTAGACATGGGGTGCGCCGCAGGCCTTGGCCGTCTCATAGACGCCCGCCAGACTGGAGTTGATAACCGCAGTCGGCCCGCCCGACTGACCTACCAGAACGTTCTTCATAAGGATACCTCTCGTATAATTTTAGTCTCTGCTTTTACAAAACATATTTTTCGATAGCAGCAGCCACACCGTCATGATTGTTGTCATCGGTGATTACATCGGCAATTTCCCGGATTTCGTTGGTGGCGTTGCCCATGGCAACACCCAGCCCCGCAGCCTCCAGCATGGCGCGGTCATTGCCGGAATCGCCCACCGCCATCGTCTGGTCACGCGCAAGTCCCAGATAGTCCGCCAGCGCCAGCAGGCCGCTGCCCTTCGTCACGCCGGGGGCGTTGATTTCCATATTGCGGGGCAGGCTGGAGGTCAGCTCCATACCGGGGTAGGTGCGCTCCACCTCCCGCCACGCCGCGTCGCGCTCGGCCTCCGTGTGGTAAATCATGCTGTACTTTTCAATTTCGTGGGCGTGGGCGCGCAGGGTGGCGTGCATATCCTCCACCTCAATGCGGGTAGTGCGGAAATACTCTTTCAGATTCTCCGGCACAACGTCCATATGGTTTTCGGCGTTGGCGCGGGTGGTATAGCTTTTGCCGCCGATGAAAATGCTCATCATACCGCCGCCGCGCTCCAGAATATCGTAGATTTTCAGCGCATCCTCCGTCGCAAAGGGCTGGTTCACCAGCTGCTCCCCGGTATGCAGGTTCACCACGCTGGCTCCGTTGGAGGTCAGCGCGTACTGTACGCCGGGGATGGAGGTGAACGCCGCCGGAACACCGCTGGCAGTGCGCCCCGTAGCGGGCAGCACCACCACCCCCTGTGCACAGGCTGCGCGCAGGGCCGCCAGCGTGCGGGGGGTGATTTCTTTTTTGTCATTGAACACTGTACCGTCCAGATCCAGCGCCACAAGCCGGATATTCTGCATAGCGTCACGCTCCTATCTGGTTTATTGTACCGCAAAACAGTTCTGATTGCAAGACGCGCCCGGGTGTGTTAGAATAATTGCAGCAAAACTTTGAACAAAGGGGACGGTACAATGCCTGTACTGCATACAAAAACCGGCCGTATGTGGCTACCGGATGCCCTGCGCGGGCTGGCGCTGCTGAATATGCTGGCCTACCACGGCATGTATGACTGGGTGTATGTGTTCGGCCACGAGAGCAGCTGGTACAACATCTGGGCTCCGGGCTGCCACGTGTGGCAGCAGTACATCTGTTGGAGCTTCATCCTGCTGTCGGGGTTCAGCTTTCCGCTGGCCCGCAAACCGGTCGAAAACGGTCTGCTGGTGGCCGGGTGCGCGGCGCTGCTGACCTTTGTAACCGCCGTGTTTATGCCGTCGGAGAGCATCTGGTTCGGCGTGCTGCACTTGAACGCCGCCGCCGTGCTGCTGACCTGCCTTGTTTATCCGCTGCTGCAGCGCGTGCCCGCAGGCGTAGGCCTGGCGGCGTCTGCGGCGCTGTTTGCGCTGACGAATCAGCTGCCCTATGGATATCTGGGTTTTGAGAATTGGCGTCTCTGTGCCCTGCCTGCGGGGCTGTACAAGGCCAACTGGTTCTGGCTCGGCTTCCCGGATTTAACGCGGTTTACCTCGGCGGATTATTTCCCGGTGCTGCCGTGGGTGTTCCTGTTCTGGTGCGGAGTGTTTCTGGCAAGAATCTGGCACCCCGGCCGGGGAGAAGCCCCGCGGCGCTGCGGCCTCTGTGCGCGGTCGGGTGCAACACGCTGCTTGTGTATATGCTGCACCAGCCTGTGATTTACGGCGCACTGTGGGCTGGGCACGCCCTGCTGGGCTGATGGACACCCCACGCCGTACCGCCCCTCCTGCGCAGTCTGCCAAAAATGAACATTTTAAAAATTTTCATTTTAGCGAAAATTGTTGTTGACAGATTGGGGGCTTATATAGTATAATCTTGTTTACTGGTTAATAGTATTTGACCGGCAAACTCCTGTCTCAGGTCAAGGGAGGGAAGAAGATGTCGGAGATCCGTGTCAAAGAGGGCGAGTCCCTCGAGAGCGCTCTGCGCCGTTTTAAGCGCAGCACTGCTCGCAGCGGCGTGTTAGCTGAGGTCCGCAAGCGCGAGGCTTATGAGAAGCCTTCCGTGAAGCGCAAGAAGAAGTCCGAGGCTGCCCGCAAGCGCAAGTTTAAGTAAGGTATCTTACAACGAACGACTGTGCAGGTTCGCGTTATGCGCGGGCCTGCACTTTTATTTTAACCGGGCACTGCCCCGCAAAAAGGGTCACACCTATGATTTTAACCCCAGAATACATCTTTAAAAGCATCGAGTGCATCCACCCGGATTTCCTCGCCGCACACGGCATTAAGGCACTGGTGCTGGACGTGGACAACACCCTGACCGCCGATAACAGTCAGGTGCTGGAGCCCTCTGTGCAGCGCTGGTTGGACGAAATGCGTGCGGCGGGCATCAGCCTGACCATCGTGTCCAACAACACCGCCAAGCGCGTGCGTCCCTTTGCCGAGCGCATTGGCCTTGCGTGGGTGCCGCTGGCCTGCAAACCGTTCACAGTCGGCCTGCGGGTGGCCCGCCGCCGTCTGGGCTGCAAAAAGAGCGAGATGGCGATGGTCGGCGACCAGATTTTCGCCGACCGTATGGCTGCCGGGCTGTACGGCTGCCCCTGCCTGTATGTAATGCCCCGCACCAGCCATGACCGCAACAAATTTGTGCTGCTGAAGCGCCGGTATGAGCCGTACTGGATTGACAAATACTATCAGAAGGGCGGTAAACTGTATGAGTGATGCACCGCGTTTCGGCACAGCCGGGCTGGCCGACAGCTACACAGTCAAAAAGTTCGACCCCACTGCCATCGCCGCCTACACGGCGGGCTTCGGCCTGACAGCGTTTGAGTACCAATGCGGGCGCGGCGTGCGGCTGGCGCATGACAAGGCTGCCGCTTTGGGCGTTGCCTGTGCGGCGCAGGGGATAGCACTCTCCGTTCACGCGCCCTACTACATCAGTATGTCCAGTCTGGAGGAGGACAAGCGGCTGCACAGCATCGACTATCTGCTGCAGAGCTGCGCCCTCGTCAAGGCGCTTGGCGGGCGGCGCGTCATCTTCCACTCCGGCTCCTGCGGCAAGCAGAGCAGGGAGGAGGCGCTGGAAAAGGCTCTGGATACGATGGAGCGCGCCGTCAAGGCCTGTGACGAGGCTGGTTACGGCGACTGCATCCTCTGCCCGGAGACGATGGGCAAGGTCAACCAGCTCGGCACGCTGGACGAGGTACTGGCCCTCTGCGCGGTAGACAAGCGCATTACCCCCTGCATTGATTTCGGGCACCTGTACGCCCGCAGTCAGGGCGTGCAGTTTGCCGGGGCCACCGCCGCCGCGGACTACGCCGCCCTGCTGGACACCCTTGCCGAGCGCCTCGGCGATGACCGGGCCGTACACTTCCACGCGCATTTTTCCCGCATCGCCTACACCAAGGGCGGCGAGAAATGCCACCTGACCTTTGCGGATACCGAATTTGGCCCGCCCCATCAGCCCCTTTTTGCAGCTGCTGAAGGCGCGCAAGCTGGCCCCCACCATCATCTGTGAGTCCGCCGGAACCCAGGCGGAGGACGCTTCTGCTCTGGCACAAGGGTATGCTGCGCTGTAAAAGTGCAAAATTTGTCAAATTTCCCGCAAAAAAATCCGAACAGGGCTTGAAAAATTGCTTCTCATCCTGTAAAATATAAACAGGTATGTATAATTTATTTATGGAGGAATTTCTATATGATTTCTGCAGGCGAATTCCGTAACGGCGTCACCTTCGAGCAGGACGGCCAGGTCCTTCAGGTCGTTGAGTTCCAGCACGTCAAGCCCGGCAAGGGCGCCGCTTTCGTGCGCACCAAGACCAAGAACGTCATCACCGGTTCTGTCGTTGAGACCAGCTACAACCCCACCGCCAAGTTCCCGCAGGCTTTCATCGAGCGCAAGGAGGTTACCTACTCCTACGAAGATGGCGATCTGTACCACTTTTCATGGATGTTGAGACCTATGACGACATCCCTGTCGGCGCCAACGATGTGCCCGATAACTTCAAGTTCTGCAAGGAGAACGATACCTGCAAGCTGCTGAGCTACAAGGGGCAAGGTTTTCAGCGTCGAGATCCCCAACTTTGTTGAGCTGGAAGTCACCGCTACCGAGCCGGGTGTCAAGGGGCAACACCGCCACCAACACCCTGAAGCCCGCCACCGTCGAGACCGGTGCTGAGATCCGCGTCCCCCTGTTCATCAACGAGGGTGACAAGATCCGCATCGATACCCGCACCGGCGAGTATATGGAGCGCGTGAACTGATTTTGGTTCTCTTTGCCGGGCATGGCCGTACCGCCGCGCCCGGCATTTTTGATAATAGGGAGGATTTTGACTATGGCTATGGATCTGAACGCAAAGGCCGCCTACATTCGCGGCCTGATGACCGGTATGGAATTTGACGCAGACTCCAAAAACGGCAAGGTCATTGCCGCCATGATGGATCTGCTGGAGGAGATGGCCGCCACCGTCACCGAGCATGACGATGCCCTTGATCAGGTGTATGACGAGCTGGAAACGCTCGATCAGGATCTGGACGATGTCGTCAGCGACATCTACGGCGATGACGAGGACGAGGACACCGAGGATGAGGAGGATCACGGCACCCTGTATGAGGTGACCTGCCCCAACTGCGGTGAGATTTCCACGCTGGACGAGGAAACCCTGATGGATCCTGAGGGCGATCTGGTCTGCCCCCACTGCGGCGCCACCTTTGATGTGGAGCTGGAGGGCACCGAGGAGGACTCCGCCGAGGAAACCGACAAGCAGGACCAGTAATTTCCCCTCACACAGAAACAGCACCCGCCCCGTGGCCAAAGTTTGGCCACGGGGCGGGTGCTGTTTTCATTACATAAGGGCGCATTCCATAGGCACCCGCACCTACCGCCCCTCATGTCCCCAGCATAAATACCGCTCCATACAGATTAAACAGCACGGCCATGCCACACAGCGTCTTTGCGCCTGCGCCGGCCCGCCATGCAGGGCGGGCCATAAACCAGATAAGCAACCACGGGAACAGATCCACCATGTACCGCGCGCCGAACTGCCAGCCACCCAAGGTGCGGTGCATACAGGTTAGCGCCGTCAGCAGGGCACAGGCCACCGCGATACACCACCCCGCCGCAGGCAGCGGCAGATTTTCCCGGCGCGGCTCGGCATGTTCGGACAAACTGACGGCCACACTACGCGATATGGCCAGCAGAAACAATGGGTTCGCCGCGAAGAACAAAAAGCCATTAAACTGTTCAAAATGCAGCTGTCCCTGTGCGTCCAGCGTGACAGGGCAGCAGCTGCCGTAGATTCGGCAGCAAGTAGTGCAGGCTGAACTGACCGTGCTCGGCGCGGGTGAACTCCGGCAGATAGTTGTGACCGAACTCCACCACGCTGCCGAACCGCACCCAGTTGTAGACCATCATGCACACAGCCACAGCCACAGCGGGCAGCAGGGCGGGGAGGAGGGCACGCACGCTGCGGGTTTTATACGCCCGCCACGCCATCCAACAAGCCAGCAGCAGCGCGTAAAATGGGCGGCAGCCCACAGCCAACGCCATACACAGCGAGGCCAGCGCCGCCTGCACCGCACCGCGCCCCTGCGCCCAATACAGCCCCCACACAGCGAACAGCAGCCCGCACAGCTGCGCCATAAACCACACGCCGTCGCTGGTGGACATCCAAAAAAGATTCGATCCCATGCTGATAAACACTGCAAAGTAGGCGCAGACGTCCGCCGCCATGCCGCTGCGCATACAGCACAGGTAGACCCCCGCCGCGCACAGCAACGCCAGTTCCAGCATAATCAGTCCGCCCGGCAGTGCCTGCCAGCTGCCGAAGGCCGCCACAAACGGCAGCATCAGCACAGCGGGCACCGGCGGAAATGACTGGTAATACCGCCCGTTGTAAATCGCCAGCTCCAGCCACGGGTAATCCTCGCCGTTGGCAATGTAGTTGCGCCCTGCCAGCCAGTTTTCCGCCTGTAAGGCATAGCTGTTGTACGGCCCAGCCTGCATCAGCGTACCGCCTGCCAGACTGTGATACAATACCAGCGCAAGCACAAGGCAGACCAGCGTACCCAGCAGCGCGGCGGCGTGTTGTCGTTTTTTCATAGTTCCCCCACAAAAATACCCCGGCGCAGTACACCGGGGCAAAAGTCCATGTTTACTTCTTCTGCAATGCGCCCTGCAGCATAATGTCACCGAAGGACAGCGCATTGTACAGGCCGACCTTGTTGGCCTGACGGGCGATGCGCTCAGGCAGGGGCTTGCTTTCTCATCGGTGGAGAGCAGCACAATGTGAACCTTATCCGCCACATCCACGCCGTTCTCCTTCTTGGTGGAGAGCACCTGCAGATAGACAACGAACGGGTCCTTCATGGAACCATAGTAGATATCGTTGCCGCAGCGCACCAGCGGGCGGCCCTTATAGGTCAGTTTCGGGGTATATGCCATATCTGAAACCTTCTTTCCGTTTAGTCAATAATCTATTATAGCATAGATTTGCAGGAATTACAAATCCAATTTATCGCGTTCCACCTTTTTCTTCGTTCAGGGCTACCTGCTCGGTCAGGATGCGCACCTTGCTGTCCAGCTGGCTGAGCTTGATGGACATAAAGAACTGCTTGGCCAGCAGCAAAAAAGATGATAACTACATACACAAAGTTGATGGGGCTCATAAAACCCAGCAGATTTGCGGCCCAGTAGGCAATGCCGGGGAAGATGGCCAGAATCAGCAGCGCCGCGCTGAATAGCAGCCAGAAAATGGTATCCTCGATCTGGACCTTGGCCAGCCGGACACGCCGCAGGATATACCCCGCCGTGATAAAGCTGCCCAGAATCAGGCAGATGCGAATGAGCGTTTGATCAAACATTTCACAGGCTCCTTTCGGGGTAGGGGGTCTCGGTGTCGCGCTTGCGGAACCACTGAATCAGCAGAATCGAGACGGACATCTTGACCATATACTGCACGCTGCGCCAGAAGGTCAGGTAGCTCTGGCCCGCCATGCGTTCGCCCATTTCCACCTGCACCTCCTTGACGGAAGCGCCATTTTTAATCAGGTAGCTGATGGTGTCCGGCTCCGGGCCGTAGTTCAGGTTCTGGGCAAATTCCTCCACCATGGCGCGGTTGAACATCCGCATACCGCTGGTGGGGTCGCAGACTGCGTGGCCGGTTGTCAGCCGGATGGACCAGCTGATGATGTAGCTGCCCACCATTCGCAGCGTCTTGGGCTTTTTCACGGTCAGGAAGCGGCTTCCGATGACAATATCGTTGCCCTCCTCCAGCGCCTCCAGCATAGGCCCAATGTATTCCGGCCTGTGCTGGCCGTCGGCGTCCATCTGCATGGCGCAGTCATAACCGTTCTCCGCCGCAAAGCGCAGCCCGGTCTGGAACGCGCCAGCCAGCCCCAGATTGACCGGCAGATCAATCAACCGGTAGCCGTGGGCGCGGCAGATAGCCGCCGTTTTTTGTCGCGGCTGCCGTCATTGACAACCACATAATCATACTGCGGGTAGTTCGTTGTCAGTTCCTTAACAACCTGAACAATGTTTGCTTCCTCGTTATGGGCGGGGATCACAATGAGTAATTTTGACATTTTAGCTCCTTTTGGCTGATTTTACGGCCTCCATCAGGGCAGCAAAGACGGCGTCCCATGTGAATTGGGCGCAAAAGGGTATCATGGGCCTTTGCGGCGCGGGCGCTGGCCGCCGCGGGGTCGGCCAGCATCGTGTTCAGCCCGGCACGGATGGTGTCCGCGTCAGCCTTTTCCAGAAAGACGGCGCAGTCCTCGCCGGGCAGCAGCTCGCCGGTGCCTGCGGTGTGGGTTGTCACAATGGGGCAGCGGCAGGCCGCGGCCTCCAGCAGGGTGGTGGGAAAGCCCTCGGCGTACTCGGTGGGCAGACAGTAGACATCCGCCTGCGCCAGCAGCTGGACAATCTGGTCATGGGGGCAGTGCGCCCAGCGCATGGATGGATAGCCCGCCCAGCGCGCCCAGCGCGGCCTCCTCGGGCCCCTGTGCCCGCCACCGCCAGCACACAGCCGGGAATGGTCTGCACGGCCTGTGCCAGCCGCAGCGCGCCCTTTTCCGGGATAAGCCGCCCCACAAAGGCAACCAGCCTGCCGCCCTGCGGCACGTTCAGCCGTGCACGCCAGTCGATGGCGTTCTCGGCTCGGGCCAACCGTTCAAGCTCGCCGGGGTCAACCGCGTTGGGAAGTCGGCCCGCTGCACGGATGCCGAACGCTTGCAGCCACCGGCAGACATCGCCGGAGACGCCGTAGAAGGGGAACCCGCAGCGACGGATGCTGCCGCAGGCCGCGTGCTCATAGAGCCTGCCCAGCGCCCCGGCCACACCGCCGTGCAGCAGATAGTCGATGGAGTGGTCGATGACCAGTGCCGGTATGCCGCGGTGCCTGCACTGCCGGGCCGCCCAGACGCTCTGGACGTACATCCGGGTCTGAATGACCGCAAAGTCGATGTCCTGCGCCCACAGCGCGGCATCGTCCGGGAAGGGCTTGAGCACCGGGAAGCGCCCGCCCATAACAGGGTAGGAGGGCAGACGGAATATTTCGATGCCGTCCGCGTCAGTTTCCCTCGCAGGCAGCCCCGGCAGGGATGCCGTGACCACAAGGGCCCGGTGCCCCGCTGCAATGCAGCGCCGCGCCAGATTCCACGTGTAGCGCTCGACCCCGCCCGGCGTGGGCAGATATTGGGTTGAAAAGAAGCAAAACGTCATAGATACGCCTTTTTATTTCGCAATAATTGCCAGCATTATGTTCACCACCACGCCGGCCTGCACAATGCCAAGGGTGGCCAGCAGGCGGGCCTGCGCAGCGTCCTCATCCTGGACAGCAGCCAGACGGCGGGGCAGACAGGTCAAAAGTAGCAACGGCAGGATGGGCAGGAAATACCGCCCCTGCAGACCATACAGTGTCTCATAGCGGATGGGCGTCCACAGCAGGCAGCCTGCCACCGTCAGCAGACAGCAGAACACCGCCGCCGCGCAGCAGAATACACGCGCCTTGCCGGAGGGCTCCAGCGCCGCGCCCTGCACAGGTAGTGCGGCATAGGTCAGCAGCAGATAGAGCACCGCAACCCAGCCCCACGCCAGATCCACCGTGTAGTAGCTCAGGCTGCCGTCGACCAGCGAACGGATGTAGTGGTCACCGTTTTCAACGGAACTGCGCACAAAAAGTAGCGCCGTATTCACCGGGTGGCGCAGGATGTAGCCCGGTGTATAGGTCAGCTTGTCGGCCTCCGCCACCGTGCTCTGGCTGCTGCGCACCGCACGGGCGGCTTCCACCTCCTGTGCAAGCACCGCGCGATCCAGTGTACCGCGGTCATCCATGGAGCCGACCTCTAGTCCCAGCACCGCAAACTGTTCCTCACAGGCAGGCAGATTATAAAGCATTTTGTATGCTTGGTCGGCGCTGCCCGGGGTGAAATAGGGCAGATAGGCATCGGCATTGCCTGCAGTCACATCCGTGCTGAACAGTGCGTAAGATGCCATCGTGAAGAACGCTTGTGCGTCGGTGTAGGAGCCCGCCTTTTCAGGCGAGAAAATAAAGCTCTGGCCCAACGTGGCCGGGCTGACATCCCCTCCTGCAGGGCCTGCACCCAGAAGGCCACCTCGGCCGACGATGGGTTCGGATTGTTCTCCACGTAATAATATAACCGTTTTACGTAGTTTTTCAAGGTGTTTTCGTCGGCTGTCTCCGTTTTCTCGCTGGTCACACCTTCGGCAATTTGGCCTTTGTGCAGGATATCCGTCACCAGGCTGGTGTTCAGGGACAGCGCCAGCAGCAGGCAGGCGGCCAGATAGGCACACTTCTTTGCCTTGGCGTGGTGCCCCAGCCGTGCGCCGGGCACCACCAGCAGCAGCGCCGCCAACGGCAGATAAACCAGCTTACCGGGGGCCAGCAGCACACCGCAGAGCAGCAGCGCCGCCAGCCGGGCGGGGGAGAGGGCCTTGCGCGCTTTTCCGAGTCGAAGGCCGCATCCATCAACAGCGCCGTAAAGGCAAAGCTGCACCCCAGCAGCGGGGCATCCCGGCTGAAGCTGGCCGCCAGGTGCAGCGTCATCGGCAGCAGCGCTGCCACGGCAAAGACGCGCTTGCCAAAAGGAGCCACCCGAACCGCCAGTGCCGCCAGTGCGGCAAACAGCAAGAGATTGGCCAGCCGCCCCAGCAGCAACGCCGGGGCAAAGCCAAGATGCAAAAGGTACGCCAGAAATACCCCCGCTGTGCTTGCCAGATAGAGCAGTGGGTTCTGGTCGGTCTGCAGCTCGTTGTACTCCTGATGGCTGTCAAACGGCTCCTCGGTCGTGGTCAAAAGCTGCGAGGTAAAGGTCTCCCACGTAAAGACCGTGGTGTTCTCGTTCTGCAAATCGGCGTTTTCATCGCCCACGCGGCGGAAGCTGATGGTGATGGGCGTCTTGCCCATCCGCCATTCATCGCGGGAGAGGCTGTTGGCCCAGTGGCAGGCCATTGTAAAGCTCTGGTTGATATGGTATTTCTCATCCGGTGCGGCGTAGGGCGGCAGCACAAAGCTGTACAGCAGCCCAAAGCCCAGCACCAGCGCAAACACAAAGCGGTGCAGCGCAATTTTTCCGGAGAGCACCGCCCAGACGGCAAACGCCGCCAGCACCGCCGCCAGTCCGCCGACAATCAGGAAGAATCTTGTCAGATAGCCGCCGATGCGCTGGTAGGTGATCTGCATCGCCATTGTACCGTCAATGACACGGTCGCCAACCGTCATCTGTTCCCGCCAGAGCGCCACACCGTCACTGTGGCCAATGGCCAGAATGGCATCGGTGGCGTAATGCGGCGTGACCTCCAGCCGGTAGCGACGGCCCTCCTGCCCGGTCACAGCGGGATCCATACCCAGCGTTGTGTACTGGTCGGGCACAATGTAGTCCATCACGCCCTCCGACTGGGACAGCTCCTCGCCGGTGTCGGCATCCCGCAGCACCACATCCAGCGTGCCGCTGGGTTGCTCGCCCGGCAGATAAAATTCCAACCCTATCGTCAGAATATCCTTATCATAGGTAAATTCCTGCGTGGCGGTCTCACCGTCATGGATAAGCTCCGCCCGCAGGAAATCGGTGATGATTTCGCTGCGGCCCTTGCCCGCATTAGGGCGGACCTCGGCCAGCCAAATCAGCACCACCGCCACAAGCAGCACGACCAGCGTGAGCAGCGCGGCCAGCAGTGGCTTACACTTTTTCTGCTTCATGAACACTCCTTACGTCAGGCCCTACAGCTCAACCTGAAACGTCTGCTGTACCGCGGTGCGCCAGCGGCCGTCACTACGCAGGATTTTTTCCACCGCATCAGGCAGATGGACAAATTCGGTTTCGTAGCTTACTCCTGCACAAGCCTGACGGGTGGGAAGTAGGTGTGGCCCCAGTACGTCTCCCATTCTTGCATCGTCAGGTCACTGTTGGTCACCTCAAAGGCAAACTCAGTCACAGGCTTGTCCAGACAAACCGCGTGGTTCATCGCAACGTCAAAAATATCGAGATAGAAGAAATATTGTCCCTCGCCCAGAAGGCTCGGGTCAAATTCAAACACCGTGGTATAGAGCCGACCAGGCTCGGCGGGGCCAAGGTCGACCGGGTGGGTGATGCCCACTGATGTCGAATCGCGTGCGCGAAGTTCCATCTTCATATGGATGCCCGAGAACGGCTCCGACACGCGCCATGTGATTTTGACGCGCATCTTCTCGGTGTCCGCAAAGACGCTCGACTCCTTGCCGACAAAATCCAGCGTTTCCAGCCGGAACCGCTTGCCCGCGCTGCCGGTCATGCGGGCAACGTCGGCCAGGTCATAATGCACCACGTTCACATCGGTGGTGTCCATGTAGACCGCAATGGCCTGCTCGACGTCGCCGTCAAAGATGACCTTGCCCTTGTCCAGCACCACGCAGCGGGTGCAGAGCTGGCGGATGGTGGACATATTGTGGCTGACATACAGCACCGTGCGGCCGTCCTGATTGGCAACATCGCTCATCTTGCCAAGGCATTTCTGCTGGAACTTCATATCGCCGACCGCCAGCACCTCGTCCATAACCATAATTTCGCTGTCGAGATGCGCCGCCACGGCGAAAGCCAGCTTGACAAACATACCGCTGGAATAGCGCTTGACCGGGGTGTCGATAAAATCGCCGCACTCGGAAAATTCGATAATCTGGGGCAACTTTGCGTCAATCTCGGCGCGGGTCATACCCAGAATTGCGCCGTTCATATAGATGTTCTCGCGGCCGGTCATTTCGTTGTTGAAGCCGGTGCCGACCTCGAGCATCGAGGCCACGCGGCCGCGAATCCGGATTTCACCCTCGGTGGGGGCAGTGATGCGGGACAGCAGCTTTAACAGCGTAGATTTGCCTGCGCCGTTGCGGCCGATGATGCCCAGTGCCTCCCCCTGATAGACCGTCAGATCCACGCCGTTCAGCGCCATAAAGGTTTGCCCAAACAGCCGCTGGTCGGTGCCGATGACGGTGTTCGGGTCCTCCTTGCCGCGCACGCGGGCCCACCAGCTCTGCAAATCATGCGTCAGCGTGCCGCCGCCAATCTGGCCGAGCTTGTATTGCTTTTTCAGCCCCGAAACCTCGATGACAGGGCGTTTTTCAGTTGTAGACATAGTGTGCGCCCCTTTCTTACACGGTATCCATAAAGGTCTTTTCAATGCGGCTGAACAGCACCACGCCCAGCACCAGCGCCGCAAGGGTGAACACCAGACTGTACACGATGCCAAAGCCCGTGACCGTGCCGGTGCCCAGCGTAGCCATACGGAAAATCTCAATCGGGGAGGTCATCGGGTTGAGCTGGACAAGGATTTTCAGCCGGGGGGAGTTATCCAGCATCGACAGCGGGTAGACTACCGGGGAGGCGTACATCCACAGCTGCACGCCAAAGCCCACGGCGATGGCCAAATCGCGGTACTTCGTGGTCAGCGAGGAGACGATGATGCCCACGCCAAGGCCCAGCAGCATAACCTCCAGCACAACGAAGGGTACCGCCAACACCCACAGCGTGAAGGTCACGCCGCTGCCGGTGGCAAAGAAGTACACCCAGAAAATCAGGTACATCGCCGCCTGAATCCCGAAGTTAATAAGGCTTGTCAGCACCTGACTGATGGGCATGGTCAAACGCGGAAAGTACACCTTGCCGAATATCTGCGAGTTCGTGACGAAGGTGTTGGCCGTGTTGTTGACGCAGTTGGCGAAGAAAGTCCAGACGGTGTTGCCCGCCATATAGAACAGGAAGCCGGGCACGCCGTCGGTGGGCATATTGGCCATACCGCCGAACACGACGTTGAAGATGACGGTGGTGATGAGCGGGTTCAGGATGATCCACGCGGGGCCCAGGATCGTCTGCTTATACAGCACGGTAAAGTTGCGCTTGACGAACATCGTGACAAGGTCACGATAGTGCCAGAGCTCCCTGCAGGTCAATGTCGAACCAGCCGGTGCGTGGGCGTATAACGGTGGTCCAGCCCTCCTCGGCCGGGCGGGTGGTTTGCAAATTTTCAGCCATAAAAATACCTGTTCCTTGTGTGTATGATCGTGTTTGCACAGTTATCCATAATAATAGTGATATTTTACCACATTTCGCGCAAAGAATCAACGTTTCACGCACAAGAGACCGGAAAAGCAGGGGAGGGCAAACGAAAAACCGGCCCATTGTTGGTGGGCCTGCCGAAAATCCATCGGCAGACCGCTTTTATACATTCACTATTTTACAGCACCTTGGACAAAAATGCCTTCAAGCGCTCGTTTTCGGGGTTGGCAAAAAATTCCTTGGGGGGCTTGTCCACCTTGACAACGCCCTCATCAATAAAGATGATGCGGTTGGCAACCTCGCGGGCAAAGCCCATCTCATGGGTAACACAGACCATTGTCATACCGCCGCGGGCAAGCTCCTTCATCAACTCCAGCACCTCGCCGACCATCTCGGGGTCAAGGGCGGAGGTCGGCTCATCGAACAGCAGCACATCAGGGTTCATCGCCAGCGCACGCACAATGGCAATGCGCTGCTTCTGCCCGCCGGACAGCATGTTGGGGTAGGTGTCGGCCTTGTCGGCCAGACCGATGCGCTCCAGCAGCTCCATGGCTTTCTTGTCGGCCTCGGGCTGCTTCATCAGGCCAAGACGCACGGGCGCCAGCGTGATGTTCTTCTTCACTGTCAGGTGGGGGAAGAGGTTGAAATGCTGGAACACCATGCCCATCTTCTGGCGCACATGGTCAATGTCGTGGTCGGTGACTTCCTTGCCGTTGAAGATGATGTGGCCGCCGTCCGGCTCCTCCAGACGGTTCAGGCAGCGCAGAAAGGTGGATTTGCCGCAGCCGGAGGGGCCGACCAGCACAACGCAGTCACCCTTGTTGATGGTCAGGTCCACGCCCTTGAGCACCTGCAGGCCGCCGTAGTTCTTCTTCAGTCCTTTAACGTCTATCACTTTGTGCCAGCCTCCTCTCAAATTTTGCCAGCAGCGCGCTGAACAGCATGACCAGCACCAGATAGGTCGCAGCAACGCCGAGCAGCGGGAACATGGCCTCATAGGTACGGTTCATGATGCCCTGCGCGGCATACAGCAGCTCCTTGCCGCCGATGACCGTGATCAGCGAGGAGTCCTTCAGCAGCATGATGAACTCATTGCCCAGCGCAGGCAGGATGGAGCGGATAGCCTGCGGGATGATGATCTCAAACATCGTGGTCATATAGTTGAGACCAAGGCTGCGGCCGGCCTCCATCTGACCCGGGTCAACGGACATGAGACCGCCGCGGATGATCTCCGACACATACGCGCCGGAGTTGATGCCCAGCGCCAGCGCACCGACCATCGTGAAGTTGCGGCTGCTGGCGAAGATGACCATGCTCATGATGAGCAGCTGGACCATCATAGGCGTGCCGCGGATAACCGTGACATAGACCTTGGCAATGGCGTTGAACACACCCAGCACCGGGTTATGGTGGTGGGGCTTCTGCTGTGCATAGCCCACGCGGATCATGGCAACGATGGCACCCAGCACAACGCCCAGCACCAGCGCAATAGCCGTGACCAGCAGGGTCGTGCCGACGCCCTTGATATACTGCTGCCAGCGGTCCGAATAAAGAAATGCCTGATAGAATTTTACGAAGAAGTCCTGGCCGAAGCTCAGCTTCTGGCCGCTTTTAACCAGCTCTGAGAGCGCTTCAAACTGTGCCTCCATCCGCAACACAACCTTTCTTAGTATAGTGTATAGATTGAATCTGCCGGGATGTATATAGGGCGGCCTGACCTCACCCCGCCCTACATCCTGGTTTTTATTATAGCATAGTTACAGGGAAAACCACAATGTACAAAAGAAAAGCGCGCCGCGTTACCGGCGTGCCCTTCTGCTTGATGCAAAACGCGTTATTCAGCGGTGATGTACTTGTCCACAATGGCCTGCAGGGTGCCGTCCTGCTGCAGGCTCCTCCAGTGCGCCATTGATGGCGTTCAGCAGAGCCGTGTTGCCCTTGGCAACGCCGATGGCATAATCCTCCTGCGCATAAGCAGTGTCAAGGATCTTCAGGCCGGGGTTGGCCTCCACAAAGGCCTTGGCGGGGGCGTTGTCGATGACGACGGCGTCAACCTGACCATTGTTCAGGGCCTGCACAGCGGTCAGACCGTCGTCGTAGGCGATGACGTTGTCCTCACCGAAGTCGTCGGTGCAGTAGATGTAGCCGGTGGTGCCGCGCTGGGTGCCGATGGCCTTGCCGGTCAGATCGTCAGCGGAGGCAATGTCAGAGTCCTCGGGCACGATGATGGACTGGATGCCCTCGGCGTAGGTGTCGGAGAAGTCCATGACCTTCTGGCGCTCGTCGGTGACGGTGACACCGGCCATGACGATGTCGCTCTTGCCGTTCTGGGCAGCCAGCAGGGCAGCGTCAAAGTCCATGTCGTCAACCTGCAGCTCCAGGCCGAGCTTTTCGGCGACAGCGGCGGCGACATCAATGTCGATGCCCTCAAAGTCACCGCTGTCGGTGGTCATCTCATACGGGGGGAAAGCGGCGTTGGTGGACATGGTCAGCTTGCCGGCGTTGACGGTGGTCAGCTCGGCAGCCTCGCCGGTGGCGGTCTCTTCGCTGGAAGCAGCCTCGGAGGATGCAGCCTCAGAAGAAACGGCCTCGCTGGAAACAGCATCGGTGGAAGCGGAGCCGCCGCAGGCGGCCAGACTCAGCATCATAGCGGAGCTGAGCATCAGAGCAGTGATCTTTTTTCATGATGATTTCCCTCTTATCTTATCTTTATAAAATGTAAGACCGTGCCAGCCAAGCCCTCACTTGGTTGATGTATACAGTATAACTGCATAAATATGTAAAGTCAATGTATATTTTTTCGGCAACATGGGCAGAGCGTTTTTTTGTGCAATCTGGCGGAGGTGCCCATGCCCGGCCTGCAGCTTTACGGCAGAACCCTGCTTTTTTTTTGCTGGCCGCAAACTGGCGGGGAAAAATTTTCCGCTTGACTTCCCACCCGGCTTGTGCTATAAATAACTTAACTTCATCCTGTACAAAGCCATGAGGCAGACAAACGGGGTGCAGTACACCACAACAGAGAGAACCGCCGTGAATCCTCACGTGCTGCAAGCGGTTTTGTTGGTGCCTGCTTCCTTACCACTGCCGAGCGCGGGGGCGAACCTCCGCCGGGTACGGCCCGTTACAGCCTACGTGAGTGGTGCTTACCTTTATATAAGGATATATAGGCAGGCGCAATCTGGGTGGAACCGTGGAGCTTTTATATGCTTCATCCCTTTTGAACGCGAGGGGTGAAGCATTTTTTATTTATCCAACAGCAAAAGGAGCGTATCACAATGAAGATCATCTACAAGGACGGCACCGTTGCCGAGTGCCCGCAGGAAGAAGAACTGCACATTCTGCGCCACACGGCAGCCCACATCATGGCCCAGGCCATCAAGCGCCTCTACCCGCAGGCGGACTTTGCCTTTGGCCCCGCCACTGAAAACGGCTTCTACTATGACGTTGACCTCGGCGATACCAAGCTGACCGACGAGGATCTGGCCGCCATCGAGAAAGAGATGAAGAAGATCTGCAAGGAAAATCTTCCCCTCAAGCCGTTCATCCTGCCCCGTGATGAGGCTGTCAAGCTGATGGAGGAGCGTCAGGAGCACTACAAGATCGAGCATATTGCCGACCTCGCTGACGAGACCGAGTTCAGCTTCTTCAGCAGGGTGAGTATGTTGATATGTGCATCGGACCCCACCTGTGCTACACCAAGGCGCTCAAGGCGTTCAAGATCACCCAGCAGTCCGGTGCTTACTGGAAGAACGATAAAGAGAACAAGATGCTGACCCGCATCAACGGCGTTGCCTTCCGCAATCAGGAGGAGCTGGACGCGTGGGAGAAGCAGCAGCAGGAGGCCCGCGAGCGCGACCACCGCAAGATTGGCAAGGAAATGCGTCTGTTCATGACCGATGATCTGGTCGGCCGCGGCCTGCCGATGTTCCTGCCCAACGGCTACACCGTCTGGCAGCAGCTGGAGGAGTATATTAAGGGCAAGGAGCGCGAGCGCGGCTACCTGCACGTTATGACCCCCTGCATCGGCACTGTGAACCTGTACAAGACCTCCGGCCACTGGGATCACTACCGCGAGAACATGTTCCCTGCGATGGAGATGGAGGGTGAGAGCTACGTTCTGCGCCCGATGAACTGCCCCCACCACATGATGATCTACGCCAACCAGCCGCACAGCTACCGTCAGCTGCCCATCCGCATCGGCGAGATTGCCCACGACTTCCGCTATGAGTCCTCCGGCACGCTGAAGGGCATCGAGCGCGGTCGTCACTTCTGCCAGAATGACGCCCACCTGTTCTGCACGCCCGAGCAGATCAAGAGCGAGGTTGCCGATGTCTGCGCGCTGATTTTTGACGTTACAAGGACTTCAACATCACCGACTACCGCTGCGTGCTGTCCCTGCGTGACCCCGCCGACAAGAAGAAGTACCATGACGATGACGCTATGTGGAACCATGCCGAGAACGCCCTGCGCGAGGTTCTGACCGAGCTGGGCATCCACTTCACCGAGGAAATCGGCGAGGCTGCCTTCTATGGCCCGAAGCTGGATGTCAACGTCAAGCCTGCTGTCGGTGCTGAGTACACGCTGTCCACCTGCCAGCTGGACTTCTGCCTACCCGCCAAGTTCCACCTGACCTATGTGGACAAGGACGGCAGCGAAAAGACCCCCGTTGTGCTGCACCGCGCGATCCTCGGCTCTCTCGACCGTTTCATGGCTTATCTGATCGAGGAGACCAAGGGCCGCTTCCCGACCTGGCTGGCCCCCACGCAGGTCAAGGTGCTGCCGGTCAGTGAAAAGACGCTGGACTACGCCAAGGAGGTCGCCGCCAAGCTGCAGGCCGCCGGTGTCCGCGTCGTTCTGGATGAATCCAACGAGAAGATCGGCTTGGTTACAAGATCCGTCAGGCCCAGCAGGTCGACCGCGTGCCCTATATGCTGGTTTTGGGTGCCAAGGAGGTCGAGGCCAACAACATCAGCGTGCGTGACCGCAAGGGCGAGACCACCACGATGGAGCTGGACGCCTTCCTTGCTCAGGTCGTTGACGAGATCAAAACCGCAAGAATAACAGCCAGTAAGTTTAAAAAATTGCCACCGTCGGTAATGACTGCGGTGGCAATTTTATTGTTTATGTGCAGATTTTGCTGGGCGAGCACCGCGGCAGATGGGTGCTTGCGGAAGGTCGGGCCCCTCATCTTAAAATGCCGTTTGCCTTCACACCCCTCCCGCCGCGCCGGGCTTTGCGGCGATACTCTGTAGGTCCGCAACCGTAGACCTGCCGGAAGGACCTCGCAAAGTAGCTGCCGTCCTGAAAGCCGCACTGCAGCGCAATTTCCGCCACTTGCAGGCCGGTACTACACAGCAGCTCCGCTGCCCGCTGGGCACGCTGCTCCCGCAGGTACTGGTTCGGCGTTGTGCCAATCATATCGTGGAAGCACCGCAGGCACTCACTGGCGCTGATGGAGGCACTGGCCGCGATTTGATCGACCGAGACATCCTCGGCATAGTGCTCCTGGATGAATTGCAGCATCGTCTTGATGCGGTCGGCGCTGCGCAGGGCTTTTTTCGGCAGCGCCTGCACTGCCGGGGCGTGGCTCACCAGCTGGTACATCATTTCCGACAGTGCTGCGCGGGTTTTGAACTCATACCCCGGCACCTCGTTCACCACGGCGCGGAACGCACGCTCCATATTTTCCATCGTTTCACGCTGCCAATCCACCTGCGGGCGCAACACGGCGCAGGGGCGGCTAGGGTCTGTCAGCAGCGGCTGCAGATACTTCTGCCAGAATACACTGTCGGCGCTGCCGCCCACCAGCCGCGGGTGAAACACCATGCTGCGCAGCCGGCATGGCCCCGCGTTCAGCGGCCAGTCCCCATGCAGCACACCCGCGTTGGATAAACAGCCCCTCGCCCACGGTCAGCCGGTACTTTTCCCCGGCTGCGGTGGCCAGTATCGTGCCCTCGCTGACCAGCAGGACCTCCAGCTCCTCATGCCAGTGCCATGGCACCGGGTCGATCTCAAGCTGATCATGGTAGCACGCGACCGGAAACGCCGCCGTGCCGTGGGCGTTCAACTCACGCCCGTTTTCGTCCAGCTCTGTGCAGCAGGGACTAAGCGCCATCCCAATTACCTCCACTTTTTGACGGAATTATACCGGAATCCCGGCGGAATCCTCGCATTATTCCGCCGCTTTTGATGGTATAATCATAGTGTTCTGATTTCAAATTGTCAAGAGGTATTTGTATGGTTTCTTTGCTTTTACCGGTCATCTATCTGGCGTTCATCAGCCTTGGTCTGCCGGATGCCCTGCTGGGTGCGGCGTGGCCGAGCATGTACCCCCAGCTTGGGGCGGACGTGTCGTGGGCGGGCGGTGTGTCCATGATCATCTCCGCCGGGACGATCGTCTCCAGCCTTGCCAGCGAGCGGCTCAACACCTGCCTCGGCACTGGGCGGGTCACGGCGCTGAGCGTTGCCACAACCGCGGTGGCGCTGTTCGGCTTCTCCACCTGTTCCCAGTTCTGGCAGCTCTGCGTCTGGGCCATTCCCTATGGTCTGGGCGCCGGCAGTGTGGACGCCGCGCTGAACAACTACGTAGCCTTGCACTACGAAAGCCGCCACATGAGCTGGCTGCATTGTATGTGGGGCTGGGCGCCGCGGGCGGCCCGGTCATTATGGGTTGGGCACTGGCAGGCGGCAGCTGGCAGAGTGGCTACCGCATCATCTCGATTCTGCAAATCGTCTTGACCGCTGTGCTCCTATTCAGCCTGCCGCTGTGGCAGAGCCCCGCCGATGCCGGAGCAGGGGAGGACTTTACCCCCGAGCACCGCACCCTGCCGCAGCTGCTGAAGGTTCCCGGCGTGCCGGAGGTCATGGGCTGCTTCGCGCTCTACAACGGTTTGGAGGCCGTGGCCGGCATGTGGGCTGCCAGCTACTGCACACTGGTGCGCGGGCTGGACGCGACGACCGCCGCCAGTTGGGCGAGCCTGTTTTACTTGGGCATCACGGTCGGGCGGTTTTTCAGCGGCTTTTTGACGATGAAGTTCAACGACCACCAGATGATCCGCCTGGGGCAGGCACTCATTGCCGTGGGTATTGCGCTGGTGCTTCTTCCGGGCAGCGCTGCACTGCCGGTGGGCCTTGTGGTCATCGGACTGGGCTGCGCGCCCATCTACCCCTGCATCATCCACGAGACACCCGCCAACTTCGGCAAAAGTCTGAGCATGGCCATGACCGGCATCCAGATGGCCGCCGCCTACGCTGGCGTGACGCTGCTTTCGCCGCTGTTCGGCGTGCTGGCGCAGAATATCACGATGCAACTCTACCCGTGGGCACTGCTCGCCATGCTGGTACTGATGTTTATCCTGTCGGAGCAGCTGCATAAAAAGACGGCCGCGAGGCGGGCGGGGAAGGTCTAAATAAAGCCTCCCTTGTCAAAGGGAGGTGCCGAGCGTTAGCGAAGGCGGAGGGATTCCTGCCCGGCTGCGGGTGTGACGAGCAGCTATGGCACGGCCCGTCAGAAGCTCCGGCCGCCTACGGCGTCCACCCTCCCTTTGACAAGGGAGGCTTTTATCCTGTATAATGAGTAAAAGAGGAGGCGATACCATGCAAAAATGCAGCCTGTGCGGCGGGCGGGTCGTCAATGGCCGATGTGAGGAATGCGGCATGCCCATCCCGCCCGAACATACCTACACCCTGCGGGGCGAAAGCGCCCACTACCACCGCGTCAACGGCGAGGATGTGCTGCACCGCGTGCGGCCCGCGGGCAACCGCCCCAAGGTGGAAGGCTACGACGAGGAAGAGCGCACCGCCCATGTACACGAGAGCGACAGCGACCGCCACGAGGCACCACGCGCCGTTGTGCGCACCGTCCGCCGTGCCGGGATACGCACTGCCAAGCGTACCGGCACTGCCGCATGGAGCCTTATCACGGCGACGCTGTTCCTGCTGCTGCCTGCCCTCTATCTCTTGCTGCAGCGCAGCACATCCGCCCCTATCCCCGAGCCGCCCCTGCCTGCCGAAGAGCAGGCAATAGAGGCCTACAGCAACGCCTATGACGATCTGCGCGGCACCGTACCCGCCGCGGGTGCGGACTGGGATGGCAGCCTGACTGCGGGCCTGTACACCGTAGGGCAGGATCTGCCCGAGGGCACCTACACTATCCAGTGTGCCGAGAGCAATACATCCATTGACCTGCATATCGTCAGCGATGAGCACGGTGTTGAAATCTACGAGGATCTGTCCTCCAACGGCTATGACACCAGCGACAGTGAGCGGGACGATGTTCCGCTGCCGGCAGGCACTGTGCTGTTTCTGACCGGCAATGGCACGCTGTACTTCCACAGCAGCAACGCCCAAGTCGATGCGCTGCCCACTGAAACTGCCCCCAATCCGCTGGTCGGTGATACGGCGTACACCCTCGGCGACAGTGATGAGAGCCTGTATCTTCTGGTAGGTGAGGATATTGAGCCGGGTGTCTACGATGTGACCTGCACAGCGGGCACCGGATATTTTTCCTTTGTCCTGCCGATGGAAAATACCCGCACAATGTACTGCAGCGCATGGCTCTACGGCGACCCCGACTATGTCGATACGCTCCGCCACATCACCCTGACCGAGGACACCGAGGTCACGCTCTCCAACTACAGCGATATGGATTTTACCGTGACGCTGACCCCCAGTGAAACGGTGTATGTGCATGAATAAAAAAACGGCCACTCAAAAATGAGTGGCCGATTTTATTATAGAGCTGTAGGGGCCGGACCTGTCCGGCCCTGCCGTGCGGTGGAAATCACACCTTCTGCCGCAATTTCTCCACTTCTTCCTCCGTCAGCTCCCGCCATTGGCCGGGGGCCAGTGCGGCATCCAGCGCCACACCGCCGATGCTCCGGCGGTGCAGGGCATTCACACCCGCTCCGTAAACGCCGAACATCCGCTTGATCTGGTGGTACACGCCCTGCCGCAGCGTCACAAGAACGGTTTTTCCGTCATCAGTCAGCGGCTCTGCCCCTGCCGGGGCCATCGTCTCACCGTCCGCAAGCGTGACGCCTGCGGCAAAGCCGCGGCGCATCTCCTCTGTCAGTGCTGTGTCGAGTGTAACAACATACTGCTTTTCAACATGATGCGCGGGGGAGAGGATGTCATGCGCCAGCGCACCGTCATCGGTCAGCAGCACAAAGCCGGTGCTGGTCTTATCCAGCCGCCCAGCCGGGAAAAGCTCCCGCCGGGGAAAGTCCGCCGCCACAAGATCTACCACAGTGGTATCTTTTATCACGGCTTGCGCTCACGACCCCCTCAGGCTTGTTCAGCATGATATAGACAAACGCCTGATATGCACCCGCCAGCGGCGTGCCGTCCAGCGCCACCTCGGCCGTATTCTCGTCAAGCTGGGTGTCCGCCTTGCGGCAAATTGCCCCCCACCATGACGCGGCCCTTGTCACGGCCTTGCGGCTCTCACTGCGGGTCATACCGGTGCGCTCGGCCAGGTACTTATCCAGCCGCATCATGCTTCATGCTCCTGCGTGATGGCCGCCGTTTTGCCGCGGGTTGCCTTGATGAGGTCCTGCGGAGCACACTCAATCTGAGTGCCGATGCGCCCGCCGGAGACCAGCATTGTCTCCTGTGTCAGACAGCTCTCGTCAAAGACGGTCACAAACTGCTTTTTCATGCCGACAGGGCTGCACCCGCCTCGGATATACCCGGTGACCTTGTTGATGTCGGCTACATGGATCATCGCCACGCTCTTGACACCGGCGGCCTTGGCAGCCTTTTTTCAGGTCCAGCTCTGCCAGAACCGGCACCACAAAAACATAGTAGTTGCGGTCCGCGCCCTGCGTTACCAGCGTCTTGAACACCTTGGCCGGGTCCTGCCCGGTCAGCCGCGCCACATTGGCGCCGTCCACGGCCTGCCCCTCCTCATGGGGGTATTCATGCGCCGTATAGGCCACCTTGGCCCGTTCCAGCATACGCATTGCGTTGGTTTTTGCTTCTTTTGCCATATTTTTAGCTCCTATATATTGTGCTGTAGGGGCCGGGCGGGCCCGGCCCCTTCGTCCTGCCTGTCGGTTTGCCTCGGATACCTTCCTATTATAAATCCCCCCGTTCAAACAATTTTTCGCAAGGGGGCTTGACTTTAGCGCTTTAAAGTGTTAGAATACCGTCATTGAGAAATATAAGTCGTGTAAGAGATAGGAGAACACCAAAATGATTATCGTACTGAAACAGCACGCCCCCGCTGACAAGGTCGAAGCCTTCTGCAAGAGCTGAACAGCATGGGGTATCAGATCAATGATTCCGTCGGCAGCGATACCCACATTCTGGGCCTGATCGGCGATACCAAGGCTCTTGCCGAAAGCTGGGTGCTGGCCAACCCGGTCGTCGAGACCTGCCGCCGCGTGTCCGAGCCGTACAAAAAGGCCAACCGCAAGTTCCACCCGGATGACACCGTAGTCGATGTCGGCGGCCATAAGATCGGCGGCGGCTACTTTGCCGTCATGAGCGGCCCCTGCAGCGTTGAGAGCAAGGAGCAGATCACCTTTGTGGCGCAGCGGGTGCAGGCCGCCGGTGCCAGCATCCTGCGCGGCGGCGCGTTCAAGCCACGCACCAGCCCCTACAGCTTCCAGGGTCTGCGCGCCGAAGGCTTGGAGCTGTTGCAGGAGGCCCGCGCAGTCACCGGCCAGCCTATCGTTACCGAGCTGATGAACAACGAGCATATCCCGCTGTTTCTGGACGCCAAGGTCGATATGATCCAGATCGGCGCGCGCAACATGCAGAACTTTGAGCTGCTGAAGGCGGTCGGCAAGCTGAATGTGCCGGTGCTGCTCAAGCGCGGCCTCTCCTCCACATTGGAGGAACTGGTCATGAGTGCTGAGTACATCATGGCTGAGGGCAACCCCAATGTCGTGCTGTGTGAGCGCGGCATCCGCACCTTTGAGACGAGCATGCGCAACACGCTGGATATTTCCGCCGTGCCTATGCTGAAAAAGATGACCCATCTGCCGGTTGTGATCGACCCGAGCCACGCTGCCGGCATCGCCTTTATGGTGCCCGCACTGGCACAGGCTGCCGTGGCAGTCGGTGCGGACGGCCTGATGATCGAGACGCACAATGACCCCGCCAAGGCCAAGAGTGATGGTGCCCAGAGCCTTACCCCCGACCAGTTTGATACGCTGATGGCCACCATTAAGCCCGAGCTGGAATTCTTCGGGAAGAAGCTGAACTAAAGCAAACTGCAGCGGCAAACTTAAACCGCAAATATTCCCCATTCCGGCCTATCAAAACAGCGACTGCCTGAATTCGGGCAGCCGCTGCTTTATTTCTGCTATTTACTTTTTGTACAGCTTCTTCCGCTGCTGGTGGGCGGCAATCTTGATATAGACCGGGCCTCGGCAGAAAGCGGCCCAGCGTCATACCGGCGGCTACAAGCGGGCCGGGCACAATGACCGTCCTGCGGCGGGCCATGCCGTCCAGCGCACAGCGCACGCAGTATTCCGGCGTGATGCCCCGCAGGGCAAACTCCACATTGGCCACCGCGTTGAACTCGGTGTTCACCGGCCCGGGGCAGAGGCACCCCACATAGACCGGGCTGTGGCTCTCCTTCAGCTCCCGCGCCAGCGCGCTTGTCAGGCTGACAACGTAGGCCTTGGTCGCGTAGTAGGTGGCCATATAGGGGCCAGCCGGCATCAGCCCCGCGCAGGAGCCGACATTGAGCAGCGCGCCGAAGCCCTGCTTATAGAGCTTCTGGCCGATCTTCTTGGTCAGGATGTGTAAAGCCCGGATGTTGACCGAAATCATATCCAGATCCTTGTCCAGCTCGGTCTGCAAAAACGGCCCGCAGTCGCCAAAGCCCGCGTTGTTGATGAACAAATCCACCCGGCGGTTTTCCAGCGCATTGACCAGGCGCAGGCACTCGCTCTTTTCTTGGAGAGATCGGCTGTCATAATCTCACAGACGGTCGTAAGATGGTCAGACAGCTTTTCCAGCCGGTCGGCGCGGCGCGCCACCAGCAGCAGGTTATAGCCCCGGGCAGACAGCTGCCGCGCAAATTCTGCGCCAATGCCGGAGCTGGCGCCTGTGATTACTGCAAATTTAGGCATAGGTATCTCCTTCTTTTATCGGAAATCGTGCGGTATGCGGCATTCGCCTTTAATGGTGCCGCCCAACACCGCCGCCGCGGGTAGAGCCGCCGCCTGAGCGGAAGCCGCCGCCCGAGGGGCGCGAGCCGCCGGAAGGACGGCTGCGGCCTACACCGCCACCGCTACTAAAGCCGCCGCCCGAACGGAACCCGCCGCCCGAGGGACGCGGCCACCGCCGGGTCTCGGCCCGCCGGGACGGACCGCCCGGGCCGGGGCCATAGCCGGGGCCACCGAAGCCGCCGCGGGGCGGGGGAGGAGGCGGTGGCGGACGGCGCGGACGCCGGGACGCACGGCCCATGCCGTACCAGAACATATTGCTGCCGATACTGCCGCCACGGCCGCCGCGCCGCGGGGGACGCGGGCCGCGGGGGCGCAGCACTACCGTGATAATCCAGATAACAAGAATCACGGCAATGATCATGAGAATCCAGCCCATAATGCTTCCGCCGCCTTCGGCTGTGTTTGCACTGTAGCCGCTGTCCAGCGTCACACCGTAGATGCTGCACAGCCGGTTGGCCAGTGCCTGCACGGTCTTTTGGGTGCCTGTGTCATAATCACCGGTAGCCCAATAGGGCTCCATATACTCGTCCAGAAGGGAGCCCAGCGTGCTGAAGGACAGGCCGGCTTTCCAGCCCGGAGCCGCGCATGATGTAGTAGTCGCCGCCATCTGCCTCATAGGGGGCCAGCAGCAACAGCACATACTCCGTTGTTCTGGTCGGCAGAGCCAAGCCCCCAGTCGTTAAAGACATTGTAGGCAAAGCCCTCCATTGTCGTGTTGCCCAGCAGCTCATCGACCGTGTAGACACCAATCTGCGCGCCGCAGGCATCGGACAGCTGAGCCGAGACATCATTGATGTAGTTTTCCGTTTGGCGGAAAGAATTTCCGCGTGGTCAGCCACAGCGTTGGAGTTATCCACCTGCACCGGTGCAGCCAGACGGGCAGCGCTGCCAGCACAAGGGCCGCAAGCACCGCACCGGCGGCCGCCGCGCGTTTGGCAAATGTTTTCAGTTTCATAGCTTTTCCTTATGTTATGGCTTATTGGGCCGCAAAGCGTTCCGGCGTCTGTGCACCCCACAGCCCGGCAAGCAGGCTGGCGGGGAACTGCGGTGGAATTTCAACAGCAGCATACTTGTCATCCACCGAGATTTTATACTCCCGCACGATGATATTTTCGTATGAGGTGAACTCATCGTGCGCAATGTCCAACTCTCTGCGGTCCTGCTTATCCCTTTGGGCATGCGCCGTTTTATAGGCCAGTTCGACCGCATTGCGAATCCACCGCGTGTACAGTCGGCTGGCGGCTGTTGGCCTGATACTGGCTGGCCGCCTTCTGCGCCTGCTGTACCGCTGCGTTATCCTCACCCAAGATTGTTCCTGCCTCGGCAACGACCTGTGCGGCGGCCTGCGCCAGTCTGCCCGTGTCGGTTCTGCCACTGTTTGTTGTACACATCTCGGTATAGGCGGCAACGGCTGCCGTTTGCGTTCCCTTCAGCCTTGCGCCACCGATGCCAAACACCGACACAAGCACCAGTGCGACAAGCACCAGCGATGCCACACCGCGCTTTTTGGCGGGTGCAGGCAGCTTTGTCTCGACCTCGCCGAGAATTTCCAGCTGCGGGCCATGGATGGTAAAGGTTTCCTGTTGTTCGAGTTGCATTTGTTTACCCCATCATGTCATAGTACCGGATATGCGCAGGGCGGCCGGGAAGCAGATGCCAATTACGGGGCGTTCGCCGCCCCTGCGGCAGTCTTCAGCTGTTGATCTCCAGCATCTTCTGGCGCAGCTCGCCCTCGATGCGGCCCAGCTCCTGCTCGGCATTGGCGCGCTTGGCCTTGCCGTCGGCACGGATCTTGTTCAGCTCGTCCAGCGTTTCGATCAGCTGCTTGTTCGTCTGCTGCAGCGTCTCGATGTCCACGATGCCGCGCTCGGACTCCTTGGCAATCTCGATGGTGCCCTGCTTGAGGGTAGCAGCGTTCTTTTTCAGCAGCTCGTTCGTGGCATCGGTCACAGCGCGCTCGGCGGCATGGCCTGCTGGCTGTGGGCAATGCCCAGCGCCAGCACCATCTGGTTCTTCCACAACGGGATGGTATTGACGATGGTGGTCTGGATCTTCTCGGCCATCATCGTGTCATTGGACTGGATCAGCCGGATCTGGGGGCCCATCTGGATCGAGACATTGCGGGTCAGCTCCAGATCGTACAGCTTTTTCTCAAAGCGGTCGCAGAGATCGGCAAGGTCGCGGGCCGCCTGTGCATCCTCGGGCAGCTGGGTGCGCTGGGCCTTCTCCTGCGCAGCCTTCAGGTCGTTGGCGCGGACCTCAGCCAGCTTCTTTTTGCCGGCCAGAATGTACATCGTCAGCTCCTTGAAGTAGACAAGGTTCAACTCATACATCTTGTCCAGCATCGTGATGTCCTTCATCAGGGTGACCTGATGATCCTCCAGCTGGGCCTTGATGCGCTCAACATTCTTGTCGGCGCTGTCGTAGCGGGTCTTGAGCTGCTCAATGCTGTTGGTAGTCTTTTTAAAGAAGCCAAAGATGCCCTTGGGCTGCTCGGCACCGGCATCAAAGCCCTGCAGCTCGGAGATCAGGCTCGTGATCAGCTCGCCGGTCTCGCCCATATCCTTGGTCTTGACGCGGGAGAGCGCCGTCTCGGAAAAGTCGCTCAGCTTTTTCTGGCTGGCGGCACCGTACTGCAAGACCATCTGGGAGTTGGTGATGTCGATCTTCTCAGCGAAGTCATTCACCATCTTCTGCTCCTCGGGGGAGAGAGGGGTATCCTCGACCTGCATGGGGGTCGCTTTTTTGCTTTCCTCGATGACCTTTTCGTCGGCCATGGGGTCCAGCGTCAGGGTGGGGGCAGCAGGCGCTGCGTCCAGCGTCAGGAAGGGGCGGCGGGTACGTTCAGATTCAGCTCGTTGTTCAGGTCAGCCATAATACATTTCCTTTCTTATTTTGCAAGGTTCTGGCTCTTCAGGATACTGTCCAGCACCTCAATATCAGTAGAAATATCCATTGCCTCCGCGCTGTACAGCGCGTCAAGCTGGTTTTCAAAGGCGGCGGCCGTGGTCTCGGCGTTGCGGCGCAGCTCCGCTTCAATCTGTGCGGCGTTCTCGCCCCGCACGCCGTTCTGCTCCAACGCGGCGTAGGTGCCCATCAGCTTGACAACCTCCGGCAGGTAATAGCGCGCAAAACGGTCGATGGCACGCGCCTTATCGGGTGCCTTTTCAACCACGGCGGCAATGCTGCGGCCCGCCTTTTCCATCCGCTCCATCGCAGCGGAAAGCTGCGGGTCAGGGATCGCCTCGTTCAGCTTGTGCAGTGCATCCAGATTGGCGGCAATGCCGTTGAGCATCGCGTCCACATCCTCACTGCCGGTGGCGTCAGGCAACCCGGGTGGGGCACCCGCACCACGCGGGTGGGGGATCAGGCTTTGCCTGCAAAGTAGACTGCCACGCTGACCACAGCGGTCAGCACCAGCCCACCCAGCGTATAGATGGGCACCAGCAGCGCCATAATGGGCCACGCCAGCGCCGCCATATACACCGGCAGCACCGGGCGTTTGGTTTTCTCCTGCCATTTACTCATGCAGGCACCTCCTTATAGGGTATGCAGCTTTATTATAGAACAAAATCCGTTCACTTGCAACTGCTTCCCCGCAAAATTGGTGTCAAAAATGGTGCCAGCGCCGTGCCCCACGCCTCCTCCAGCCGGGCGAGGGACCAAGCGGCGTTGGCGGGGCTGGTGCTTGGCAGCACCACAGCGGGCAGGTGGGTCAGAGGCTCTGCATATTTTGCGTAGATACGGCCGGATGCCGCGCCATTGCAAAAGACCGCCTGCACCCCCAGCTGCCGGATCAGTGCCGCCACATCATTGGGCACAGCGTTGCGGATGGACGCGTCTGACGCGCCGCGTATGTCGCAGGCGCCGATGGTATCCCACACGGCCAGACCGTGGCGCAGGATGATGCGTTTCTTCGCCTCAATGTCCGCCCAATCGGGCACCGGCTCGCCGGTCACAGCGGCAAGCATCGGCCAAAATCGGTTCTGCGGGTGGCCGTAGAAAAAGCCCTGCTCCCGGCTTTTGGGGCTGGGAAAGCTGCCTAAAATCAGTGCGTTGGCCTGCGCCCCGTGCAGCGGCGGCAGGCCGGGCCCCACATGGGTGTACTCTGCCATTTAAAACGCCTCCGGCCAGAGGGTACGGCAGAGCTCCGCAATACCGTGCGGCTCGGCATCGGGGCCGATGCGGTCTGCGGCGGCCTTGGCGGCGACACTGCCGTTGCCCATGGCAATGCCCAGCCCCGCCGCCTGCAGCATCGCCACATCGTTGTCCCCATCCCCCACGGCCACGCAGTCCGCCGGTTCAAGGCCCGCCAGCTTCGCCAGTCCCGCAGGCCTGCGCCCTTGTCCACGCCCTGCTGCAAAATATCGCAGCCATCGCTGCCCGGGTAGGAGAACAGGAAATTCAGCCCCAGATAGCCGTATTTTTCCTGAAACCGGTCGGCCATCTCCTGAAAGGAAGCCGAACGCGCCGAAGGGTATCTCCTGCAGATGCTGGTCCTGATCCTCGCCGTCCACGATGTTGAGCGCAAGATTCTTTCTCCCGCTCGCGGCGGGCGAACTCCTCATAGCCGAGGTAGGCATAGTTCGCATCATGGAAGGTGAAGCGCAGGGGCAGCTCATGATCCTCAAAAAAGATCCACCAGCGCGTACATTTCCTCGCTTGTCAGCCGGTGCAGGGCCAGATCGCAGCCCTTGTAGTCCACCAGCTGCGCACCGCCGGCGCAGACCCAGTAATCGGGGCGGATGCTGCGCAGCAGCCCCTTGCCCACGCCGATGCGCCCGCGGCCCGTGGCAATGGCAATTTTGACGCCCGCCTTCTGCACGGCGCAGACCGCCTCGGCGTTTTCCTTCGGCACGCGCTCACAGCTGCCGGGGCGCAGCGTACCGTCTATATCCAATAAAAAGGAGCTTATATTTCATAGAACCGACCTCGTTTCGTTTTGTTCTGTTCTTTTCATTATACCAAAGTCTAACCCTCTCCCGCAAGGCATATTCTGCCTTGGGGTGATGTTTGTGCAGCTGGATTTTTCGCGTTCCCGCCCGCGGCGCTGGCGGCGGCTTCTGCCGCTGGCGCTGACCGCCTTGCTGCTGGCGCTGCCGCGCCTTGCGGCGCTTGTGCCTGCCGCAGTGGCCCTTGCCGACCGCGCCATTGGGGCGCACTATACCGCACGGCTGGACACGCTGCAGCAGGAAAATTTTGCCCTGCACCGGCGTCTTGCCGAATCAGCCGATGCTCTTGCCGAGAACCGCGCCCTGCGCCAGCTGGTAAACAGCGGGCGGACAGTCTCCGGGGCTGTTCCGGCGCGGGTCACAACGCGGCGGGCAGACGGCTTCACGCTGGCATGCCCGGGTGCGGCCACCGGGCAGAGCGTGCTGGACGCAGGCGGGCGGTACGCGGGCAGCGTGACCGCCGTGGAGGGCGATTGCTGCACCGTCACCTTTGCCGCCACCGCCGGGCTGTGCGGTGCGTATGCCGGGCTGGTCACGCCGGGGCAGTGGGTGCTGACCGGCCTGCCCGCCGACTGTGCGCTGGCGGCAGGGGACATCGTGACCACCCCGGGCGGGGACTGGCTGGGTATGCTGGCCGCAGCCCCGGTCCCCGATGCGGACGGACTGACGGCCTCCGCCCCGCTGACCGATACCGCCGACCTGCACGCTGCCGTATATTTTGTGCGCACCGATTGATATTTTGTCGAAATTCCGCTATAATAAATGTGTTTGAAATCCACAACATGAGGTGATCCCATGGCCAACCGCAATAAATCACACCGCCGCGCCCGCGTTGCGGTGCTGATGGTACTGTGCAGCGCGGTATTTGCCGCTTTTTTTGCACGGCTGGCATGGATGCAGTTCGTCATGGCTGACCATTACGCCGACAAGGCCGCAGGCCAGCTCGGCCAGCTATACCGTCACCCAGCACGCTGCGCGCGGCCCCATTCTGGATGCAGGCGGTGCCGTGCTGGCCCGCGATGCCACCGTATACGATATCTACCTGCGCATACCGGCCCCGCCCGGCACCGCCCTGCGCAAGACCGTACAAACCATAGAGGAACTGACAGGCAGCAAGGATGTGGAAACACAGCTTGCTGCCTTTTGTTCTGCCGCCTCGGCGGGGGAACTGGCGGTGGCCCGGAATGCTGACAGTGCCCTGCTGACTGCACTGTACCGGGCCGGTCTTGTCCAGAGCGGCGCCGTGCGGCCTGCGGCCCGGGGCGTGCGCAGCTGGCCGGACGGTGCGCTGCTGCCCCACGCGCTGGGCTTTACCGGCCCCCTGACTGCCGAGCAGTGGCCCGCCGCCAGACAGCGCGGCCTTGCCATGGACGCCGTCATCGGCCAGAGCGGACTGGAGGCCGCCTACGACACACTGCTGCGCGGGCAGGACGGGCGGCTGCTGATCAACACCGGCTTTGACGGCACGGTGCGCCGCACCGTCCAGCTGCGGGAGGCACGCCCCGGGGCCGCGCTGGTACTGACCGCAGACAGCGCACTGCAAAAAGTGCTGCAGAATGCCCTGCTCGGCCAGATCAACGCCCTGCGCGCGACCCGGGCCGCCGGAGCCGGACGGGAATGCCGCGCCGGTGTGAGTTTTCTTGAAGAGTGAGAAATGCGGACGGGGTGGGAGGATTGAGCGCAAAAAGGTGGAAAAAGGCGGGAAAGGACGCGAGAGCGCGGTTTTTAATGAGGGTTAAACGGAATTGAACGCGAAATTTTGCAAGTTGGCGGGATGCGGGCTTGCAAAATTTTTTTGCCCATTTTGGGGGTTAAAACGGCGGATTGGCGGCTGGATGGCGCGGCGGGCGCGGGGCGTTTGAAAAGCGTTTAAACGGCGTTTAAAAAGTCCTTTATATAAACGCTTAAATATCGGAGTATCGCGTTTTAACAGGCGTTAAAACAATTTAAACGGCGGCGGCCAGGCCTATGCACACTGCATAAGTTTGGCTGCCGCCTCTTATAATTTCAGTCGGACATTTTGCGTCCGACTGAAATCTGCTGTCCTATTACGATACAACGTCAAAAGAAGAAAATTATCTAAAAACGGAAATTGCTACGATGTCCGACTAAAAAATAATGTTTTTGAACACCATGTATAACGCATAGCGTTATTTTCCAACAAATGCGAGACATTCCTCTCCGTCTTGTGATACGGTTGCTCATGGTGTTGGAATCACGCCAAGATTTTGCAGGCGCTCTAATTCCTTTGTCAATAGAAATCGGACTACTTCTTGACCTGCTGAATCTAACAGTCGATACTGCTGAATCAAATCATATTCATCTGTTGACAAGGTACGCACGCGGGTGAATCGTCAAAATCTTCCAGCGTGCAATCCAATGCGCGTGCAATCGATTTTACTGTTTCAATTTGCGGATCGCGTGTGTATCCATTGATTATCTTATTCAATGTGCCTTTGGGAACGCCAGAGCGCTCCGCAAGGTCATCTATGGTAAGTCCTGCCTGTTTCCGCTTTTTGAGAAATAATAGCACCTAATTCCATATTGAATCCCCTTTCATTATTAACAGTATAACGGTTTGCGATTCCAGCGTCAACAAAAAAGTGCCAAATACGGAACTAAAACACCGATAAAAAGGTTGACAAATTCCGTATTAGGGATTATATTATAGTAAAAGATTCCGAATTTGGAACTTTGGAGGTGCATGACATGAAGTACAGCTTCTTAGAAGCAAAAATCACAGAGCGAGGGATTAAGAAAGCGGCTATATCCGCTGCCATCGGTGTTACCCCGAAATCTTTTAATAATAAGTTGGCGGGCAAGAGTCCTTTTACATGGCCGGAGGTTCAGACAATCCAAAAACGGTTCTTCCCCGACATGAACAAGGATGACTTGTTCCAACAATAATCCATATAATTAGCCGAAACGGCCTGCGGGCCGTCTGCCGGGAGTGGCCGCCCGGCACTGATGATGGCAGGCCAGAAAGGAAATGCAGAATGACACGCAAAAGAGCAATTAAATACCTTATGGGAGTTGCCCATTTTGACAGGAACGCGATCCAGAAAGCGTTTGCCGATACCCACAAAGAAGTCCCGGGCTCCAGCAATGTGCAGATAGCTGCCATTTTACTGGAAAACTGGGAAGATGCTGCAATCGCAGCCCACAACATCAATTTCCGGGCGGCGGTGGTTGTAAAAAGATTCAATCTTGAGATTTACCATGAAAAGGAACTGCACGAAAATCCGGCGGTGAGAAAAAGACCGTTGGATGATGATGGAAAGAATCCCTTCCTCACATACTCTATAGACGGGCGCGGACATAGGCCCAAACGTCATCAAAGGCATATAGAAGAAACTGAGAATCCTCGGCGGGATTTTTAAGTGCCATGTGCGGACGGCCACTATTAAGCGCATTGTATATGCTTTCAAGATACAAGAGTGTACATACCAAATCAATCGAAGGCGTTTTCTTGTTTAGAGCATCAATCTTGTCGGGATTGGCAAGCACTTTTGAAAGTGCCCGAATGTATGCTTTTGCACCATGAAGCCTGTCTGTGCCATAGGGATTATAGCTCGACACATTCCCGAGAAAAAAGGCAATCTTTGCCTTAAAAGATGGGCGACTGATAAGAGGTTCCATAATTTTTTCTAAGCGGCCAGCAAATTCATCATGCGTTATGTGATCCATTTTTAATCCCCCTTTACAGATATTTTAACATAAGTTCCCCTAATTTGAACAGCCGAAACAGCCCTTCGGGGCTGTCTGCCGGGAATGGTCGCCCGGTACTGAAGATGGCAGGCCAAGGAGGGCGGTATGAAAATTATTGAAGCCATACAGGAAGCTTACGGCCCGGAGTACACCACGCTGGAAGACGCCATCCACTGGTGGAGCGGGCCGAGGGCATGGCGCGAGGATTTTACCGCTGTCCTGATTTTAAAGAGCGGTAAAAGACCGTATAAACAGCATTTAAGCGAGGTGCAATTTGACGATGACGAACATTGAAGCAGGCAGCCAGCGCATCCGCAGGCTGCCGGACAAGCCGATTGTTGGGGAAACCTACCCCAACGCCGGAGGCATTTACAAGGTGGATCGGTATGATGCCGAGCGCGATCACTGGCATGGGTACACAGGCCGAAGGACGGCTGGAAGTGCTGCGCACGGCCCTGCACTTTACGATGTGCCGGGACGGGGCATTGAGTTGCAGTGGAATTACAGCACCGGGGGCCAGTTCAGTGCTGACGATTGCGACGAAAGGCGGTGAACGCTATGACCCTCAAGACTGGGCGCTGGTTCTGGCAATCAGCTCTATTCTTCTCAACATTCTGGCCGAGATCATCAAACATTGGTGAAAAAAGAACAGTGCAAATCAATTTTATCAATAAGTCGAAACGCCCTGCGCGGGCGTCACTGTGAGATGACCTACACAGTCTGATGATGGCAGGTCAGAAAGAGGTGATTTTTTGGAAGCGTTATTGAAAGCATCGGAAGCAAGTGCCTTGATGGGCGTGTCTATGCGCCACGTCCGCAGAATGGCGCAATCTGGTGCGCTTTCCTATCAAATCCACATGAACGCTCAGAACAGGCCGGGTACCCTGTTCCCGCTTTCCAGCCTGCCCGATGCGGCGCAGCAGAAATATTTTGCGGAGCACGCGCCCGCCGCACTGCCTGCGGCGACCCCGGCCAAGGCGAAAAAGGCTGACAAGCCCGCCGCCGTCTGCAAACCTCTGGAAGCCTACACTGCCGAGGAACGCGGTGAAATGGGTACTGGATAACAACTGTTGACCGATGGCAGACCTACCGCAACAAGGCCGGGACAAAGAAAGCCGAGTGCGACGAAAAATTTGTGCTGCTATGCCGGATGGAAGAGCCAGACTGTCAAATCAGCGTAGAGACGCTTTACAGAAAGTGGGCGGCCATCCGCGAGGGCGACTATGGCGCACTGGTGGATATGCGCGGCAAGGCCCGCAAGGGCATGAGCAAGATGCCGGAGGCTGATTGAGAGTTTTTCTGTCACTTTTTCTTGATGAAAGTCAGCTTCCCGTGCCCCGCTGCATTGCGCTGACAGAAGAGTGGGCACAGCAGAATATGCCCGAAGCAATGCCCCTGCCGGGGTATCATACTTTCTACCGCAAAGCAAAGGCTGTGCCTTACCCGGTCATGGTTTTGTGCCGCATGGGCGAGAAAAAATACTATGACCTGTGCAGCCCCTACATACGCCGTGAATATGAGAGCATCAACGCCAACGACTTCTGGTAGGCGATACCCACACCCTTGATGTGGAGAGCATGGGGCCGGATGGTACGCTGCACCGCCTGTACTTGAGCGCGTGGCTGGACGCCCGCAGCGGTATCTTTATACAGGCTGGTATGTCACGGACAGCCCCGGCAGCCAAGCAACGCTGAACGCGCTGCGCAAGGGTATCTTGAAGTCTGGCATTCCGAGCCGCGCCTATGTTGACAACGGCCGAGAGTTCTTGACCTACGACATCGGCGGACGCGGTCACCGCGCCAAAAAGCGGCTGGCCGACGGCAGCGAGCCGTTTGCGCCGCCCGGTGTTTTTGAGCGGCTGGGCATTGAAATGACAAACGCTATTGTGCGCAATGCCCGCGCCAAGCTGGTCGAACGTCGGTTTGAGGATGTTAAAAACTATATTTCCCGACTGTTCCCCACCTACACAGGCGGCAACGTGGTCGAGAAGCCGAACCGCCTAAAGGCTGTTTTTGAAGCGCGGGGAGCATATTCCCACCGATGCCGAAGTCATTGCCGCTGTTGATACCTTGATAGAAGGCTACATGAACTGCGACGACTACGGCGGCAGTGTGGCCGAGGATAAAGGCAAGAGCCGCATACAGGTCTGGCACGAGAGCCTACGCAACGGCGTGGCCCGCCGCCCCGCCAGTGACGACGATCTGCAGCTGATGCTGCTGCGCACCAGCAAGCCCGTCCGCATCGGACGGCGCGGCGTGACCTTGAAGCTGCACGGCTTGGAGTTGGACTTTTACACCCCGGAACTGGTCAATATGCGCATGAAAGAGAAAGTCTATGTGCGGTATGACCCGGAAGATCTATCCAGTGTGCGGGTATATGACATGGAAGACCGCTTTTTGTGTGTAGCACCGCAGAACAAGCTGACAGCCGGGTATCTGGAAAATCAAGAACAGATCGCCGACCTTATGGCTGCCAAGCGCCGCGCCGAAAAAGCCGTGCGGGAATATGGCGCAGCCCTCCGGCTGCCGGATGATCCAGACCGCGCCCCTTACCCTTGCAACGGCACTGGCCCAGCGCAATCTGGATGCACTGGACACCTTCCCCCAGCCCGAAGCTGATACAGCTGCAGCAATCTGCCCGCGAAGAACCCCTGCTTAAAGCTGTCGGTGACATTGACATCGGCAGGATGAATGAGAACATCATCAGACAACGAGGAGGAATTGAAGATGGAAAAAAGACCTATAACCCCGCGCTGATCCAGCGCACGCAGCGTTACATGGAGACACACAGCATCAGTCAAAATCAGTTTGCCGCTAAAGTGAATCTTTCCAGCGCGGCACTGAGCAGCTACCTCAATCAGAAGTATAAAGGCTCGGTAGAAGCCGTTGAGCGGCAACTGAGCGAGTTCTTCAAGCTGGATGAAGAGGCAGAGGCCGCCGCCGAGAAGACCGCCAGCCTGCTGCCCCGCGCGGGTGTATGTGCCGACCAGCATCAGCGAGGATGTCTGCCAGAGCATCCGCTTTGCCCAGCTGGAGCATTGCATGGTCGTGCTGCACGGTGATGCGGGCGTCGGCAAGAGCAAGGGCGCACAGAAGTTCCTGCACGACCATCCCACGAACGCGGTGGGCATCAGCATCACACCCAGCACGGGCACACTGAACGGCTCCATCAAGCTGCTGGCCCGCGCCCTGCGCGTGCCGGAGTGCCGCAACAAGATGGATCAGATGATGGCGCTGCGTTCCCGCCTTGACGGCACGAACTGGGTCATCGTCATCGACGAAGCCCAGCACCTCAAATATGCGGCGCTGGAAGAAATCCGCTCCCTGACGGACGACAACCCCATGACCGTGGAGCACGGTGTCGGCGTGGTGCTCATCGGCAACAGCGAGGTGTACAGCCGCCTGCAGGGCCGCCAGCAAGCGCAGTTTGCGCAGCTGTTCAGCCGCATCCGTATGCAGCGCGAGTACACCACCCGCAAGGTCAAGGAAGATGACGTGCGGAAGCTGTTCCCGGTGCTGGCCGAGCAGGACGCCCGCAAGGAAATGGACTTCCTGCTGAGCGTCTGCCGCAGTCCGTGGGGCATTCGCGGCGCAATGAACCTGTACACCAACGCGGCCAGCGCCAACGATGTCAGCTATGAAAACTTCTGTACCGCATGGCCGCCCACATGGGCATTGGTATGCTGGGGGCAGTTTGAGGAAAGACTAACTATTAAAAGTCAAGCCCCAAAACAAAATTTTCGAGAGAAATTTTAAGGTGGTAAAAATTGGTATAGCAAACAAGAGCATCCGTTGTCAGATACTCGCTCCGTATAAAATCGCACGCTTAATAATCAGCTAAGAAGGCTTTCCCCAGAACGCTGCATAGCAAAAAATAAGCCTTACCAGCTTTTTAGCAGCATGAGAGATGGCAACATTGTAATGCTTTCCCTCAGAACGCTTCTTTTCAAGATAGGCCGAGAATGTAGGACACCAAAGGCAAACATATTTGGCGGCATTGAAAAGAGCATATCGCAAATATCTGGAGCCACGCTTTTCCATGTGAGCATAACAGTTTTGCAGTTGCCCTGACTGATATGTAGATGGAGAGAGTCCAGCATAAGCCAGCAGCTTGTCTGCGCTTGCAAAGTTGGAAAAATCTCCAACTTCAGCAAGAATCATTGCACCCATATGTCGGCCAATACCGGGGATTGTAAAGATGGGAGAATCCATCTGAGATGTAATCTTGTCAATTGCGGATTCTACCTCAGAAATTTCTTTGTCCAGCTCGCGGATGAGAGCAATCGTGTGTTTCAACTCCATAGACTTAGCAGGCATTTTCGAGCCAATGGAGACCCCTGCGGCTACTTGAATTTCCGCGGTTTTAGACTTGGTATAACGACCTTTAGAGGCGGTTGCAAAGAGTCTCAGCGAGTTCTTCAGTATTGGCGTTTGCGATATAGCTTGCACCCGGATAGTTGCTCAGCAGTGCGTATACAACAGCGATGTGCAGGCTTGAAACCAGCTTTTCGAGCTCCGGAAACAGAATATTCACTAACCGCGCAACGGAGCTTTTCAGCTTGGCGCGCTCTTTTTACCTTATCAAATCTGTATCTGGTTAGTGACTTTAGTTCCTCGTTGTGGTATGCTGTGTCTGTGTAGGGCTTGAGGTCCACATCAGACATGAGCATGGCTGCAATGGTACGCGCGTCTATCCGATCTGTTTTGGTTTTTCGCAGGCTGAGACTTTTCCGGTAGAGGTTGGTGTGCAGCGGATTGATGACGTAGGTTGGCAGGCCGCTGTCTAAAAAGAAACCCCAGCAGATTGTAGCTGTAATGTCCTGTGGCTTCAAGCCCTACTTTTATTTTGCTTTCACCTTGGGGAACAGCTTTGGATTCTTGAAAGAAGCGTCTCAAAACCGATGCGGTTATTGGCAATGGTAAATACATCTGCCAAGACCGTTCCTTCCGAGTTGAGGATAAAGCAATCGTGCTTGTCCTTTGCAACATCGATACCAACAAAAAATCATTTCTTTTTACCTCCGGCGTTTTATTTTACAGTGCTGCTTAGAGCCACACCTCTTTGCTATGTAACCTCGTTCTATATAAACCGTCTGGCGGTATCTAACTGATTAACACTACTGTAAAGAGCCGTGGTTGGAGCCTTTCCGAAACCGTCTTGCGGTAGGAGGTTTAAACCAATCCACAGCACCTTGTCTATTGTAGCATTTTGTCCTTGGAGAGGGACTCTAATAACTACTACTTTATAATACGAGGAGTTTTTTAGATGAATTTGAAGTGCGGATATTTTGCCGTGGGCGGCATCATGTGCGGCTCGCTGGTGGGCATCTTCGTCGGGCGTTGGCCGTGAACGCCAGCCTCGGCTACATGATCCTGCTGCTGGGCGCGTGGGGGGGCTGTGCCTTTACATCACATCGCGCAGCCTTATGGACGATGCCCGCCGCGAGGAAGCGGTGCTGAACCAGCCCGCCGAGGAATTTGACGACCCCGACGAACTGCCGCCCCTTTACTGGGAGGGCTATGACCGGGGGCTATGAAGAAGCCCTTGAAAGTATGGCCTACACCCGCCCGCCGCGCGTGCGGCCCCCGAAAAGCAAGAAAAAAGGTGCTTAGTTTAACAACACCCCTGCGGGCAGACGCCCGCGCCTTAATGCAGCCGCCCGGATGGGCGCGGGTCTCAAGCCCCGGCAAATGCAGAGAGAGAAGGAGCGTTTTTGTGAAAAAAGAAGATTGGGAAAAGGCAAAGAGTAGACTGCGTGCTCCACTCGGACAAGTCGATTTACTGTGCGATGGGTACAGCGTCACCCTTGTTAATGAGTGCATCAGCATGTTCCGCAACGGAATAGCAGTGTATGTCAATGGCGAAATACGCGGTTCATGGTTTGTGCAAGATTGCGAGGAGCGCCGGAGGTTTATCTCTCAAAAAGGAAACTTCCTTGATGACCCGCAAGCAGATTGCCGCTTATAACAAGATGCCGAAGAAAGACCGGGGGCTGCTTAAAAGTTCCGCGAGGAAACCTTCACGGCCTATCAAACACACTGGACGAACTGGCAGGCACTTGTCAAGCATTTTGAAGCCAACAATGCCGACATCCGCCTTGTCACGCCGCAATAAAGCAAAGGAGTACATATCTATGGCAAGAAAGAAAGTAACCAGCGTTCCGGCGCTGGCCGACTGGGGCGCAGTGGACAACGCCCTGCGGGACATCCGGGAGTGCCAGCACACGCTGGCGGAAATGGCTGTCCAGCGTGACCGCCAGATCGACAGCATCAAGGCCGACTACGCACAGGGGGCTTTGCCGCTGCAGAACCGGGTCAAGGCGCTGGAAAGCGAGGTCAAGGCATACGTTGATCTGCATCGGGCCGAACTGGACGGCAAGAGCCGCGCTCTGAACTTCGGCACTGTCGGCTACCGTGTCAGCAGCAAGCTGATGCTTGCCAGCAGCCGCGTGGCCGAGGCCATCGCCACGCTGAAGGTGCTGGGGCACGCCGAACTTATCAAAACCACTGAAACGCTTGACCGTGAGGCTCTGAAGCGCCAGCCCGGTGATATTTTTGCAGCAGGTAGGCGCTTACATCCGCACGGTGGATGAGTTTTACTATGATGTGAGCAGCAAGGAGGCCGACGCATGATGACTTCTATCGCAGGCGGACTGAACACGGGCATCTGGCTCTGTGCTGTGGTTCTGGGTGCTACCGGGAGCGCCATCATCGTAACGGTGGCGGCATCGCTGCTGTGCGCAGGCGTGAAGTGCATCGTTAAACATTTTAAGAACGGCGGCTGACGCCGGGAAGGGGAGGCTACTTATGGCCGGGAGCGGATGCAACGCTTATCAAATCCGAAAAATTTACGCTATCGGCGGCGCTCTGGGCATGGTGAAGCGGAACGAGGAGAGACGACTTGCTGCATGAGTTGGTCGAGGGCATGACCGGGAAAAAAGAGCATTAAAGCCTTGACCTACGGCGAAGCCTGCAAGGTCATCGGCGAGTTGGAGGGGCGGCAAGGAACGCCCCCGCCCCGCAAAAAGCGGAAAAAGCCGCTCCGCAAGACCGCACCGGGCCACACCAGCGAGGGGCAGCGGCGCAAGGTCTGGGCGCTCATGTATCGGCTGCAGGATGCCAGCCCCAGCAAGGCCCCGCTCGGTGACAGGCTGTGCGCCATCATCAAGAAGGAACTGGGCATGGATGCCTTCCCGAAAGACCCCTTCGCGTGGATCAGCTACAAAAGGACGGCAACAAGCTGGTCGAGGTTTTGAAGGGCTACGTCAAGACTGCGCAGAAGAGCCGGGGTGATGCCGATGGATGAGTGGGAAATCCACCCCGACGATCTTTCCCCCGCCCAGCGGGAGGTGGCCGACCTCATCGGCTTTGAGAACTATTTGAAGCTGATCGACGTGTACGCTGCCGATACAATCTACATACCGAAGCGCGACAGTTTTGAGCGGATCGCCCGCAATCAGCGCATCGTGGAGGAATACAACGGCGACAATCTGAAAGCCCTTGCCAAGAAGTACAACTTGACAACGGTGACGGTGCGGGCCATCGTGGACGAAAAGCACCGGGAAATCCGGGCAAGACCCCTTGATGGGCAAATGAGTTTTTTTCCGCCAGAACGTAAAGTAAAATATTAAAATGCTTAATCTGGCCCATTTTGCAGAATCGTGAGTATCATTGGTTATAGAAACCAGTGACACTCACGATTTTTTAGTTTAGGGGTACGGATTATGGAGTTTGATGCGGAACGTGGTGGCTGATCGGAATCCTGCTTACGTTCTTGATTGGGGCGTTGGGCTGGATGGTAAAAAACGCAGTCTTGACAAAATCGAGCGGAAAACTTGACAGTGCGGCAACTAAGGCCGAACTTGAAAAAAAAAGAGGTCGGCGAGTGCAAACAGCAAAATTTCGGAAATTCAGCACACCTACACGACCAGAAGCCAGCACCAGCAAGACTGGACTGAATGCCACAACGACATCAAGGCCATCCAGCGAAACTTTCTGACAAAGGAAGACTACTTCCGGGAACAGGCGAAAACTGAAAAGAAACTCGACCAGATATTGAATCTCTTGATGAAAGGACGGCTCTCCGATGAATGAAAAAGAAATGCTGATGAAGCAGCTGCGTGCCAACGCCTTTCCGCACAATAACGGCAAGGTCATGCAGGCAATCAACATCATCCGGCATAGCTACAACCGCTTGACCGATGTGCAGCAGGCGGCGCAGATTTGGGGCGTCAGCCAAGACGACTTCCTCGACTGCATCAATTATCTGGCGATGGCAAAGTACATCCAGCTGCGCACGATTGCGGACAAAATCCTTGTTCCCGACTTTGCAGACATCGGCTGGGATTTGCTGGAAGCCAAACTCACCGCCGAGGGAATCAGCGTTCTGTGTCACAAAAACCAAGGACGAAATGATCGAGGTGTGATATGAGCAGTTGGCCGTTAAATGGCAAAAAGGGCGGCAACCGCAAGCACAGCAAGATCGACACCCTGCCCCGGAGATGAAAGCCACCGTGGAAGAGATGATAATGGATGGCAGTGCCACCTACTCCGACATCGTGACCTATCTGGAGCAGCAGGGGTACAGTCTTTCCGTTTCCAGCGTCTGCCGCTATGCGCAGGGGTATGTGGAGAATCTGCAAACCTTGCAGATCGCGCAGGCCAACTTCCGCAATATGCTGGACGAATTGGAGCGGTATCCCGATCTGGACACCACCGAGGCGCTTGTGCGTGTTGCAAGCCAAAACCTTATGACCGCGCTGACCTCTAAAAAAGATGAGGATTGGAGCGCGGTCAGCGTCGATAAACTTATGAATCAGATCAGCGGTCTGACCCGCGCCGTTGCCTACAAGAAGCGCGTAGAACTGCAAAACAAGTCTGACATCGAGGCAGGCACGGGCGATCTGAAAAGCGCCCTGTGGAGCGCCATGGCGAAGGAACGGCCCGATCTGTACAAACAGGTATCGGCCTACCTTGATCGCAAGGCACAGGAGGGCAGCGCATGAGTATGTACGCCCTGCAGGTTATGACCGGGATGGAAGCCGAAATCACGCAGAAGCTGCGCGGCAAGGGTGTGGACGCCAGATGTCCGCAGGAGCGGCGGATGATTCGGCGCGGTGGCAAATGGCAGGAACAGCTTTACACGCTGTTCCCCAGCTATATCTTTGTCAGCACGCCGGATGTGTACCGTGTCTATTATGCGGTGCGCGATGAGGACGGTGTGCTGCACTGGCTGGGAGCCACCAAAGGCACGCCGGAGGCACTGAGCGACCGCGAGGAAGCCAACATCCTCTGGCTGGCCGGAGATGGCCCACTGCCGCCCAGCGAGGCGGAGGTGCAGGCGGACGGCACTCTGGATTTTACCAGCGGGCCGCTGGCGCATTTGAGGGATTTGCTGGAAAAAAGTGAACCGCCATGACCGCCGCGTCACGGTGCGCGTGCCTGTCGGCGGCGAGGATAAAACCATAACCCTTGGTTACCGTTTAAACGGCAGACAGGAAACTGCAAGAATAATGCTGCGGCTGGTACGCCCCGCAGCGTGAAAACAGCGGACATATTTTAGAGGATTCCGGCTTGCATCAAGGCGGAAATGGCGAAGCCTGCCCCTAAAATATAGCCCGCAATTCTGCACCACGCCATAACACTGTTTAAACACGCGAGAGCGCCGTTCAAAAAACGTTTAAACGCGGCGGGTGGCAAAACTGCCCGCAGAATAAGAGAACCACGCGCAGCGCCGTTTCTGGGGCTGTTTTGGGTGTCGAGAAATCGACGCCCTATTTTTATCGAGAAAGGAGCCGCCGATGCGAACAAAAAACGGCAGTGTTCGGGAGTTGATTGCCGGAATCCGGCAGGCCGCCGAGCAGGAAGAGTATAATCCTGCGGAGGATTTAAAAACTCTTCAAACGCAGTATAAACGGCTGGGCAAAAAGGACTTCGGCCTTATGCTGGATGCAATGGTCGAAAAATACGCTGCCGGGGGAATATGCAGCCATCCATGCTGCGTTGGTCGAGAAAGCCCGCGACGGTGATATTGAAGCAATCAAGATGTACCGCGAGATGCAGTCAAGCGGCGGCAGCGATGAGGTGGTGATCGTGGATGACGTCGAATAAAAAGCGCGTGCGCCTGTCTGACATCATCGGCCCGGCTTTCTATGAGACGCACAAGCTGATCGACATGGGCGTTATCGACGAAGCAGTTGAATCGGGCGGGCGTGCCAGCTTGAAAAGCTCCTATGTTGGCACGGAAGTAGTGCTGCAGCTGGTGAAGCACCCGGACTGCCACGCCCTTGTGACCCGACAGGTCGGCGACACGATGCGCGACAGCGTGTATGCGCAAATCCTGTGGGCTATCGACAAGTTGGGACTTACCACGAAATTCAAATGCACACAAAGCCCCCTGCAATGTACCTATCTCCCCCACCGGGCAGCGCATTTTTGTTCCGTGGACTGGATGATCCGCAGAAGATCAAATCCATCAAGCTGCCGTTCGGGTATATCGGTATCCTGTGGTTTGAGGAAGCCGACCAAATCAAGGGCGGCGAAGATGCCGTGTGCAATGTGCAACAGTCTGCGCTGCGCGGCGGCGAGTTTGGCCTCACCTTTATCAGCTTTCAACCCTCCGGCTGCCAGCCGCACTGGGCGAACCGCTACGCCCGCGAGGAACGCAAGGGCAAGCGCATCCATCATTCGACCTACCTGCAAGCCCCTGCTGCATGGCTCGGCCCGAAGTTTCTGGCGCAGGCGGAGTACATCAAGGAAACGCAGCCGACGAAATACCGCCATGAATATCTGGGCGAGGTCGTCGGCAGCGGTACGCAGGTATTTGAAAATCTGCGGCTTGAGCCTATCGCGCAAAAGACTATCCGAAACTTCGACACCATTGAAAACGGTGTTGACTGGGGCTGGTATCCCGACCCGTGGGCGTTCAACCGCTGCCACTATGATGCGGCACGCAAAACGCTGTATATCTTCGACGAACTGACCCGGCTGCGTACCTCCAACGAGGAAACCGCAAAGCTGGTGCAGCGGCGTATTGAATCGTGGGGAGAGCGTGACCGCCGATTCCGCAGAGATGAAATCCTGCGCCGACTACCGCGCTTTTGGCATCCTCTGCCGTGAGGCTGTCAAAGGGCCGGGAAGTGTGAACCAGAGCATGAAGTGGCTGCAAGGGCTGACGGCCATCGTCATCGACCCGCACCGTTGCCCCGACACGGCGAAGGAGTTCAGTGAATACGAGTACGAGGTTGGCCGTGACGGAACAGTGCTGCCGGGGCGTATGTGGATGCTGACAACCACCACATTGACGCCGTCCGCTATGCAGTCAACCGTATCTGGATGCGCAGGGGTGCATGATGAAGAAATTCCGCAAATGGCTCATTGACCGCTTTTTGCCGCGCTGGGCCTATGAATCGCTGCTGGACGAACTGGCAGCCGCCAACAAAAAGCAGGAGGAACTACGGCAGACTGTGGGCGGCAGCAGTGCTATATTTCCGGGCTGGAATATGCACTGCGGCACATGACACCGACTGTCGTGGTGGAAAAGCCATGAAAAAGAAAACCAAAGAAAAAGCCGGATAAATGCCGGGGCTGCCCGTGGCGGGCGGCGACAGACTATTGCCTGTGGCCGCGCTGCTTTCGGAAAATCACCTGGGGGAAAGCATGATGGGCGCTCTGATCCGCGCACTGACAAACAACGCAGTCGAAAACATTGAAGAGGCGCTGGGCATGACGGATGCCACCAGCAGTGCCATGAAGCACGCCATCGCAGAGTGGTATGCTGCATGGTATGGCCGTGCCCCGACCAAAACCGAAGACCCCTGCCAGCGCCTGCCGTATGCCATTGTGAACAAGCTGTGCAAGGCAACCTTCGGCGAGTATCGACAGCAGCCTGCAGCATACCGACAGTGCCAAGGCAAAATACCTTTGACGGCGTGCGCAGCACCTTTGACGCCTGCAAGACCAGTTTTTATGACACAGGCCATGATTGGCGGCGAGGCGTGGGCAAAGCCTGTACCGATGCCGGATGGACGGCTGACATGGCAGATCGTGGGACGCGATTCCGTCATTATTTTAGGCCGCGATGCAAAGCGGCATCCCCTCGGATGTGGCGCTGTGTGAGAAGTCTGTATCTGCCGACCATCATTTTTACACGCTGGTCGAGCGGCGCACATCCTTTGCCGGGCGGCTCACGATCCAGTACCGCCTGTACTGCTCCGACAACAAAAAAGCACACTTGGGCGGCGCGTGCCGCTGGCAAGCCTGCTGCAATATGAGCGGCTGGAAGATGAGTACACCTTTGCCGTGCCCATTGATGGCGTCGGCATGGTGTTCCTGCGGATGCCCATCACAAACTGTGTAGACGGCAGCGCGGACGGCGTTTCCATC
>VOFK01003978.1_pt1 | contig 54188 bp, 57 predicted proteins | sample 5384121 | NCBI WGS metagenome assembly VOFK01 (sample SAMN12384730, study PRJNA508395) | human gut metagenome | isolation source: healthy gut J | host: Homo sapiens | reverse complement strand
CTCGGTGACGCTGGATTCGGTTACCGTATTGCTCGGGTATAAGGCGGAGGATAAAAAATGAAATCAAAGATATATCAAACGGCGAAAAAAAGTTTCATTACATTATAATTTCCGTAACAATAATTGTGTGTCTGCTGGGAACGGTTTTTACCTCTCTTGCAATACTCGACAGTTCAAGGGATTTACTCATAGCCAACGCAGTAAATGAACTGAATACAAAGATGGACTATATTAAAAACGGCATCGTAACAAGTCCGAATAATTCCTACAATGAGTATGTGGCGCTGATTAATGAAAATGTTGACAAGGGCAATACATACTTTCAATTAACCTATGATAACGATATGACGATTACGACAGACAATGTACTGACTGTCCATTATAATGATATCAACGGCGGAATATTGGATATGGGTACAGAAAATTATATTAGGTTTGATGTACTTAAAAATTTGCTCAGTGATAATGAGTATAAAGAAATTTGTAATTATCTTAACACACCTGCCGACAAAGACGGAAACTATTATCTTTTAATTTGCAAAAAATTTTACGGATCGGCAAAGTACGGTTATGTGCCGAGTCAGCTCGAAATCGTAAAAAGCAATAAAGAAAATGACTGGTATGTTCAGGACGAGTCAATCAAAAAGTACAGCTTTGACCTAAAAAAATACAATTACTTGACCAAAGAAGAATTAAAATCCCAACAATTTGAAAATGACGAGATGCACCGCAATATAATTGATAAGGACTTTTTCCTTGGAAAAAGCAAACCGAAATACTCCCAAAAAGATGTTGAAAAAATCCTGAGTGACATCCTGAGTGACAACAGTCTGTTTACAGACATCTATGATGAGACTGGGGCAGTTCCTGACGGGATTTTTAAATATTATGTATTAATGGGAGATTCCCTTTATTATACCGAAAATCATATGATAAACAACTCGCCGAATGAATATAAAGAGGTTACAAGAGTATTTCATATATACTTCTTTAAAAAGAAATAAATCTGCTTGATGATTGCCTATGGAAGTTTATAACGATATTTGCCGTTGCGTTTACGATAATGGCGGTGGTGATTACGGTTGAAATTTTCTCGTGGAAAGATTTTAAAAGGCGAACCGCACAGGAGGAAACCCGTCTTGAAATGACAAATGCAATTGCGCACAATCTCAAAACCCCCTTGTTTGTCATAGGCGGTTTTGCGGAAAATCTTAAAAATGAGGAAGACACCGAAAAGAAACTTCACAACATTGAAATCATTCAGCAACAGACCGAGGAAATGGACATTCTTATTCACAGAATGCTCGATTTGTCACGATTCGATTCGCCCGCATTAAAGCTGAATTGCGAAGTTTTTGACTTTAAACCGTTTATTGAGAAAATTCTTGAAAATTATTATGTTCACACAGAACACGAAATTATTTTTATTTACAACTCAAAGGCAAAAATTAAGGCTGACCCTGCCATGCTTAAAACGGTGCTTGAAAATCTGATTGACAATGCCGAAAAATATTCCGATTACGGTTCTGATATCACAATTAATGTTTCGGATGATGTGTTGTCAATCAGCAATCAATGCTCGTCATTTGACAGGGAAAATCTCTCAAAACTGTGGCAGCCTTATTTCAGAGCCGCAAAGGGAGATAATAAGAGCGGCAGCGGAATAGGACTTTCAATAGTAAAATCCGCACTTGAAATGCATGGATTCAAATATAAAGCCGAATTTGAAAACGGTATTATAACATTTAAGTTCAGATTTACTTCACTCGATTGAGTTTTTCTGCCTAAAAAAATCGGAACAGCCGTAAACCCAATCACGGCTGTTCCGATTTTTATTATTTTGTTATGTATAAAATTCTATTTTTGTTTATAATACATCAGGCAATGGCAGTATCCCTCAAATTCGGGATCGGCAATTTTTGCCCTGAAATCCTCACACATACACAGTGTTGCAGGGCTTCTGATTAACATATACGGACAATAACCGCCCGTGCGTATAAGCTGTTTGCGAACTTCTTTTACAATTTCTTTGTCTGGATTAAGCAGAATTTTCAATTTAATCACCATATTTGCTGGGTAGATTTTATGCCGATTTTCGGGTATTCGGTAATCTTTTAATTCTACCTACAATTATATCAGCAATGACAGAATTTTACAATAGAAAATTTGCAATAAGTACAAATTTATTTTGAACAATTATAATTAAATCTCAAATGCAATAATATACTATATAAAAAATTCATAAAAAACAGCAAGTGAAGAATTTTTGCGACAATTATTTGTTGAAACAGTTGATTTTTGCAAAATAGTGTGCTACAATAGCGTTGTAATTGTATATGCTTTTATCATACAATGATTTTAGTTTTCAGGAGGAAAAATTTATGAAAAGAGTATTATCTCTTGCAATCGTTTTGATGCTTGCATTTTCATGCGTGTTCACAGCGTTTGCACAGACAGACGACACAGCGTCACACCCCGATGAGGCAAAAAAGGTAACAGAGCTTAAAATTACAAAGCTCCCCGACAAGCTTACATACACATCAGAGGATGTGATTGAACCGGATATTGATTTATCAAAAATTGCAGACGAAAATGCAACAGAAGAAAGCCTAATCAAGTATTTCAGTCAGTTCAATCTTGAACTCAAACTTGACCTTACAGGTATGGAAATTGAAGCTGTTTACAGTGACGGTACAACCGAAAAGGTTGATACTAAGGACTGCAAAGCTGAGCTTGCTGATCCGTTTAATTACGGCGAAGTAATTAAGGCATTGATTGAATATGAGAAAAATATGCCTGAGTTTACAGAAGATATGACCGAAGATGAGTTTTATGAACTCCTTGAAAAAGCTCTTAAAGTTTTAGTTGATATGATTTACAGAGAGTATACTGTAAATGTATCATATCAGGATGCACAGACAAACTATAAGATTATGCTTGAATATCTTGACGATCCGTTTAATCCCGATTTACCTACCCGATGACAATGACCGTTACGAAGTGGTTTCTGTAAAAGCACCCGAAAAGGTGAACTACACAAAGGCTGATATCGTAGATTTGGCTGATTACGATTATGATGATGAGCCGATTTACGGTTTTACTCCTGACTACAAGGGTATGGAAGTTGTTGTTAAGGATATCGTAACAGGCAAAACTTATACAATCAAATTTGACGGTACAGAAGATATCTATGTTGATGATGTATGTGTTGACTTCCCGGATGATAAGGATCAGAAGTTTAAAGTTGGTTGCCAAATTGATGTAAATGAACTCCTTGGCCTTGACGAGGATGAAGAATATATGACAGATGTTGATTTTTCGTTTGTAGTAAAATACAATGTATCAAAGTCTGCCGTAACTTCTTCAACAAAAGATACTGCAACAAAGGATACAGTAACAAAATCTGCAACAGGCGGCAACGGTGCAGTTCAGACAGGCAACCCGATGACTGCTGTTTCGGTTGCACTTGTAATGCTCGTTGCAAGCGGTGCAATGTTCGTTTGCTACAGAAGAAAGATTGAAAAGTAAATCAAATAATTGACACTCATTTTTCTTAATATTCAGACAACTGCCCCCGAATCTTTCAAAGGTTCGGGGGCAGTTATGTTCTGTAAAAAATTAAACGGCAACGGAAAAATTCATCCCGTTGCCGTTTAATACTTTAATGATTTCTATACTTAATCTTCACCGATAAGCTTTATGGTTGTTGCGGTGTGGTGAACCGCATCAAGATACTTTCCGAAAACATCGGCTGTTTTGATTTTTAAACTTGAGGTGTTTACACACGGATGACAGCCGACATATTCGCCCTTGAGAACATCCTCGTCAACAAGAAGTCTTACTCGGTTGTCCTTGTCATTCATAAGCCCCATAACGCTCACCGCACCCGGCTTGATGTCGAGAAATTCGAGCATAAAATCGGGAGTCGCAAACGAAAGTCTTGCACTTCCGATTTGCTTTGAAAGCTCCTTTGTTTTAAAAGGTTTGTCACCCGGCATCATAAGAAGATAGAAGTCGGTTTTCTGCCTGTTGCACAGAAAAAGATTCTTGCAAATCAGCACATCAAGCACAGCGTCAATCTCGTTGCAAGCCTCCATTGTGTCAGCGTGTCCGTGGTCGGTTCGCTGATATTCAATTCCAAGGCTGTCGAGAAGGTCATATACTCTGATTTCACGGTCTTCTCTGCCTGTTAAGTCGGTTGGTCGTCCGTTGTAAAGTTCCATTTAAAATCCTGCTTTCCTGTAGTGTAATGCCTGTATCAATATTCACTGTCGTCAATATAAGAATCGTCTGTATAGTCATACAAATCGGATGAGGAGGTGTAATCATCGTAGTAATATTCGCCTGTGTATTCCTTATAAGATGTTGAATCACCCGGCAGATAATCCTTGTCCATATACAGCTTGCTGTTCAGAATACCAAGCTCCTGCAACGCTTTTATAGTGTTTTTAAAGCTTTTGGGAACAGTATAAACAACCTGTGTCCTTGCAGCAGTATTGCCGTTGTAAGAATCCATATTTCTTATTCCATCGTAATACGAATTAACATCGCCTGTTGCAATCGCAATCACACATACAGCATCGGGTTCGGATTCTATAAAGCTTTCGTATGAACCGTAATTGACATAGGCAACATCAAGCGCATGATCTGCATACTCGGTCATTTGATCTATTTTCGCAAAGTCCTCGTCACTGCAATTATCAAGGTCTTTGAGAAAAGCCTCTTTAATTTTTTCGGCTGTATTTTTGTAATTTTTAGAATAACCTACTGTTCCGTCATCATCAATATAAATAATTTTGCTTGATACAAAATCAGGATGCTTATCGTCAGTTGCTTTGCCGTCAAAGCCTGCAACGATAAATGTGTTAATATCCTTGTAATCAGCTTTTACAAGCGGACTGTATGCCTTGATATAGCCCTTTGAATAAATGATGTCGGATGTGTCAAGTTCGTTGTAGGAGCTTGAAAGATAGCTCTCTGTTTCTTCAAAAGCCGATGCAGAGCTGTATGTTCTTGTAACGATGTTACCGTTGTTGAGAGTGTAGGCAAATGCGTAATCGGGATTTTTTGAAATCTCGCTGAATACAGGAACATTGTCCTTGAACATTGAAACCCAAGTGTTTTTGAACTTGTTCTTTACCGAATAATTGCGGTTGTCTACAAGTTTGTAATGTGCCTCCAGGATATTTGCGATTGTGTCTTTGTCTGTAATATCATCAGCCATATCTTTAAGATTTTTGCCGACAGCACTGCCTTTTGCTTGATAGTTTGAATTTGCGTCATAGAATCCGGCACTCTTGATATCCTGAGTTTTCGGTACATAACTGTTGTAGCCGAATGCGTCAAAACAGCAGAGTGCAACTCCGACACAGCTTACAATAATTAACGCACCGAGCGGAATCGAAGTTTTGATAAGCTTTGAAAAGCCTCTATACAAAATAAGGTGAACGATTATGTAAACGGGAACGCTTGCAAGAATAAATCCGAAAACAAAACCCGCATATCCGCCCAGAACATTTACCGAGGCAAAAAGCACACCGAGGAACATACCTGCAAGGAACGAAACAAGTACCTTGATTATGTAGCATGGAAGGTGGAATGCAAATGCCGACTGCGCTCTTTCCGCTTTTCTCTTTTTTGCAAGAAAAGCACCGAGGACAATACAAGCAACCGAGAAAATCAGCCAGTAAATAATGTTGATTCCGTCATATGCGGCAAGCGGATTGAGTGCGTTCATGATAATGCTGTCTTTGAAAATGCCGACATAAAAGCCGTCAAAACAACCCACAACAATGCCTTTGATGAAGATTGCGGAAAGCGGATAAGCCACGCAAACCGCAATGAACATAAGCACGGAGTTGAGCATTGTTCCGCAACAAATTGCAATAAGACCGAAAAACGAGATTGATGCAAGTGTTCCGAGGCATATTTTTGAGGAACATCGAACTAAGCTCGCTTATTACGGAATTTCCCGTGCAGACCGTGATAATTGAAATCACTCCGAGAAAGAATAATGTCGGGATAATTGACATGAGGTATGCCGACGCTGTTTTTGTGACAAACAGCGTTGACCTGCCAATCGGCAGAGAACCGTACAAATCAGCCTTGCGTTTATTGTGCAAATACGAATAAATTCGCACCGTGTAGATGATTGTAAATATTATTGAAATAAGATAAATGAGGTTTGCCGATGAATACTGGAAAATCTCGATTATGCCTGTGCCTGAGTTTGTAACTCCCAGAAAGTTAAGGCTTAACAATGCACCTGTAAAGGTCATATCATCGCCAAGCACAACGCATATTGTGTAGCAGATTACAACCGTTACAGCCGAGATAAGTCCGAATACCACAAGCAGCGGAGTACAGGCTCTCAGGTCACTGCGGAAGAATGAAAATGCCTGTTTCATTCTGCTTTTAAATGATGTTTTCTGCGTCATAACCTGCTGCCCCCATTTCACTTATAAAAATTTCCTCCAATGTCATCGGAACGGCTGAAATGTAAAGAGGTTTACGCTCTTCAAGCTTTGGCATAAACTCATCTTCCGTTCCTCTGATTGTAAGGTTGAATATATTTCCGTTTCTCCACAAATTGATAACATTGATTTCTTCAAAGAAAGAATTGTCGGGAACTTCCGTGAACGCAACCTGAACCTTGCGGAGTCCAAGCTTGATTTCGTCAATTTCACGCTCAAGAAGCAACTTGCCCTTGTGGATAAGGCAGATTCTGTCGCACAATTCTTCAAGCTCACGCAGATTGTGTGACGCAATGACAACGGTCATATCGTTTGCGGAAACATTGTCAATGAGAATTTTCTTTACAAGACGGCGGACAACCGGATCGAGTCCGTCAAAAATTTCATCAAGCAAAAGATATCTCGGACAGGTTGAAATCGCCAATATCAAAGCCGCCTGTCTTTGCATACCTTTTGACATATCAATTATTTTTGCATCAGGGTCAATAGGAAACACGGAGCAAAATTGTCTGAAAGCATTCTCGTTCCAATTCGGGTAAAGACTGCGGTAAAGATATGCCGTGTTTTCGAGTGTTGCGCTGTTTGAAAAATACGGAAAATCGGGAATAAAAAAACATTCGCCCTTAACAGACGGATTGTTATAAATGTTCTGACCGTTAATTTTAACTTCACCGCTGTCAGCATCAAACACACCTGACAAAATTCTCAGAAGTGTTGATTTTCCGCCGCCGTTGCTTCCGACAATGCCGAGTACGGAGCCTCGGTTTATGTCGAGCGTAAAATCATCAACGGCAGTTACCTTGCCGAACCTTTTTGTTATGTGATTAACCTCAATCATTCTTACCGCCTCCTTCGTATATGGCGTCAATAATGTCAATAAGCTGTTGGCGGGGAACGCTGTACAGTTCTGCATTTTTGGTGGCTTCTCTGAATGCTTTCAGAGCCATATCTCTGTATGCCGTGTCTTTTGTCAGCTTGTCAGTCATAAATGTTCCTCTGCCGACAGTTGAGTAAATGTAGCCGTCAATTTCAAGCGTGCGGTATGCCTTTGCAACGGTATTCGGGTTTACTCCGATTTCTTTTGCAACCGTTCGTACAGGCGGCAGTCTGTCACCCGATTTGAACACACCCGCCGATGCAAGTCTGATTACATTGTTGCAAATCTGCTCGTAAATCGGCACACGGCTTGTGAAATCAATTGTAAACATAGCCGTCCTCCTTTTAATGATTTATATGCGAATTTGTATAACATGGCTAATTCTACACTTAAATTGTACCATTTGATTGTACCATTGTCAATGTACAATTTTAAAGTTTAGAAAACTTTTTTAAAATTACTCAAAGTATAAAAGCGATAAAACCGTCAATAACTATTGTAAAGACAAAACCGATTAAAATTCAGATTCGGGGGTAATTCTTTGCAATACGGAAAAGTTGAAATCTGCGGAGTAAACACATCACAGCTTAAACTGCTTAAAGAAAGCGAAAAACGGGAACTGCTTAATATAATCAAAAACGGTTCTCCTGCCGAAAAGAAAAAGGCAAGAGACAAGATGATTAACGGAAATTTGCGGCTTGTGCTGTCCGTAATTCAAAGATTTACAAACAGGGGCGAAAATCCCGACGATTTGTTTCAGGTGGGTGTAATCGGGCTTATCAAGGCGATTGACAATTTTAATCCGACTCTTGATGTAAGATTCAGCACCTACGGAGTGCCTATGATAATCGGTGAAATCAGACGGTTTCTGCGTGACAACAACTCAGTCAGGGTTTCACGCTCAATGAGGGACACGGCTTACCGTGCAATGCAGATAAAAGAACAGCTCACAAATAAAAATAACCGTGAGCCGACTGTTGAAGAAATTGCCAAAATTATGGAGATGCCAAAGGAACAGGTGGTGCTTGCGCTTGAGGCAATTGTCGAGCCGGTGTCGCTTTATGAACCCGTGTTTTCGGACGGAAACGATACTATATATGTAATGGATCAGATAGGCGATAAGAATGACGATTCAACATGGCTTGAAGAAATTGCCGTAAAAGAGGCAATTACAAATCTTTCGGACAGGGAAAAGCGGATTCTTTCAATGAGGTTTTTTCGTGGCAAAACTCAGATGGAGGTTGCGGCTGAAATAGGAATTTCACAGGCACAGGTCAGCCGTATTGAAAAAGGCGCTCTCGATACTATAAAGAAAAACATTTAACCGTAAGTGCAAAACAGCTGTTCAGTCGGACGGCTGTTTTGTGTTTGCATAAATTTATGTGTAAAAAATCACAGGTAAATTTCGTAAAAAAAGACGAAAAAGCAGTTTTTACTTTACTTTCGTACTTTTGTGTGTTAAAATTTTAGTGTATGAAAACATATTGTTTGCAAAATTTACGGAAACAAAATTAAGGAGGAAACGGTTTTGAATTCAAAGCTGAAAAATGATTCTACCGACTATTTATTCAAGGCAATTCTTTCTCTTGAAAACGAGGAAGATTGCTATCGCTTTTTTGAAGATTTATGCACAAGTGCAGAGCTTAAAGCCATGTCACAGCGTCTTGTTGTTGCAAAAATGCTTACCGAAAAAAAAGTATATACCGAAATTGTTAAGGAAACAGGTGCGTCAACCGCAACTATCAGCCGAGTGAAAAGAGCGTTGTTCGACAACGATACATACGGCTACACGCTTGTGCTTGACCGAATTAAAAACGGAGAAAAAGAGTAATGCCGAGCTATTTGTCATTTGCCCGATTTTATGACGGACTTATGCAGGACGCCTGCTATGAAAAACGCTGTGACTATATTTTAAAGCTTGCCGAAAGTTTCGGTCATGATATGGGCATAACGCTTGACCTTGCCTGCGGAACGGGAACTCTCACCCGACTTTTGAAAAAGCGGGGAGTGGATGTTTTCGGAATTGATTACAGTATGGAAATGCTCAGCGAGGCAATGCAAAGTGCCTCCGAAGAAGGGCTTGATATCCTGTTTTTAAGGCAGAAGATGCAGAGTATTGACTTGTATGGTACAATAAATACCTGTGTGTGTACTCTCGACAGCATAAATCATCTTACAAAAATTGAAGATGTTGCAAAGACATTTGACCGTGTGGGACTTTTTATGGACGATGACGGTCTGTTTATTTTTGATGTCAACACGGTGTACAAGCATAAAAATGTTCTTGCGGATAATACCTTTGTGTATGAAAACGACAGCGTTTTCTGCGTATGGCAAAACACTCCCGAAGATGATAACAAGGTGAAAATCGACCTTGATTTCTTTGAGGAAGAAAACGGTGTGTATTATCGTTCGTCCGAAAGCTTTTCGGAAAGAGCCTATACAGATGATGAAATCAGAAAAATGCTCACGGATGCAGGTTTTGAAGTAGAGGCTGTTTACGGCGACCTTACCTTTGAAAGTCCGAAAGCGGATGAACAGAGGGCAATTTATGTTGCAAGGATGAAAAAATCACGCAATAAAGAGTTTAATGAATCGAAAGGATAACCGATATGGATAAAATAATTCGTTGTATTACATCTGACGGTGCGATTATGGCGGCTTGCGTTGATGCCTCTGACATAGTTTTTACCGCAAAGAAGATTCACCATCTTTCACGCAGTGCCACAGCCGCACTCGGCAGACTTTTGTGTGCAACCTCAATTATGGGCGATATGCTCAAACAGAAAGATGCGTCAGTCAACCTTCGTGTAATGGGTGACGGTGAACTCGGTCCCGTTATCGCAGTCGGCGACAGCAGCGGCAATGTAAAGGGTTATGTCGGCAATGCAGACTGTCCGACGGAATATTATGAAAACGGCAAAATCAATGTTGCAAAAGCAGTCGGCAGAACAGGTATGCTAAATGTTATGCGTGACTACGGTTCAGGCGATCCGTACATAGGTCAGGTTGAGCTTGTCAGCGGTGAAATTGCCGAGGATATTGCAAACTACTACGCAACAAGCGAACAGATTCCCACAGTTTGCGCCTTGGGTGTGCTGATTGACAAAGAGGACGGCGAGGTTTTGCTTGCAGGCGGATTGCTTATTCAGCTTCTTCCGGGTGCAGACGATACTGTTATCGACAAGCTTGAAAAGAATATTGCAGAGCTTGAACCCGTTACAACTATGCTTGCAAAGGGTATGAGTATTCTCGATATCTGCAAAACAGCCCTCAAAGGCTTTGAGGTTGAAGTGCTTGACGAAAACCCTGTTAAGTATGTTTGCGGTTGTTCAAAAGAAAAGCTTGAAAATTATTTTTGTACCCTTAGCGATAACGATGTCCGTTCTATGGTCAATGAACAGGGTGTTGCCGTTGCAACCTGTCACTTCTGCAATAAGAAATATGTCTTTACAAAGGATGACCTTGAAAAGCTGATTACAGAGAAAAACAGCAAAGAATAAAGATTTTTAAAGGCCTTGTCGCAAATGTTCGTGATGTCACGCATAGAAATGAAAAAAATTTCAAAAAAGTGTTGACATTTGGAACAAGTTGTAGTATTATAATATCTGTCGCTGAGAGATATTCGAAATTCAACAGAACTTCGATAGAGCGACAAAGGCATGTGGGAGCATAGCTCAGCTGGGAGAGCATCTGCCTTACAAGCAGAGGGTCACAGGTTCGAGCCCTGTTGTTCCCACCACATTTGGCCCGGTAGTTCAGTTGGTTAGAACGCTAGCCTGTCACGCTAGAGGTCGACGGTTCGAACCCGTTCCGGGTCGCCAATTTTTGCCTCTGTAGCTCAGTCGGTAGAGCAGGGGACTGAAAATCCCCGTGTCGGTGGTTCGATTCCGCCCGGAGGCACCAATAAAATGCGGATGTAGCTCATCTGGTAGAGCGCCACCTTGCCAAGGTGGAGGTAGCGGGTTCGAGCCCCGTCATCCGCTCCATTAAATCAGTACAGTTGATGTACTGGTTTTTTTATTTTACAGATTTTTTTGCCAAACAAGGGGCTCGAAGGTGTAGCCTTGCGACCGCCGCCAGTGGCGGAAAGAGGGAGCAAAGCGCTGTCTGAAATAAGGAGCAAAAGGAAATACATTTATGTGCAACGCATTGCGACTGTATTTCAGACGGTAAACCTTAAAATTAAGAGCGTTGATGAGAGTTAGGGTTACGCACCGCAAGCAGTTGGCGAGGTAGAACTTTTTGCATTAAACAATCCCCGTCATCCGCTCCAACTAAGACAGTACAGAAATTGTGCTGTCTTTTCTTTTTGTACAATCTCGTAGGGGCGGATATCATCCGCCCGCAAGTAACTACTGAATTCTTTTGACAGACCCGATTTTATAAATGTCGCAAAACAATTGTTATACTGTAACAGCGAACTGCGCTTTCAAATAATACCGTGTGAAAACACGGGGCGAAACTCTTGTTTACTGTTTGAAATAAGGAGTTTACCATACTTGTATTAATAACTTCAGCGACTATGTTCTGATTGCCGATAATCACGAAATTGTAATTAGCAAATAAATTTTAAAAAACTGCAAAAACGGTATTGACAATCGACTGATTTTATAGTATTATATTACCTGTCGCTGAGATGTAATCGAAATTCGACAGAACTTCGATGAGCGATATAGGCATGTGGGAGCATAGCTCAGCTGGGAGAGCATCTGCCTTACAAGCAGAGGGTCACAGGTTCGAGCCCTGTTGTTCCCACCACATTTGGCCCGGTAGTTCAGTTGGTTAGAACGCTAGCCTGTCACGCTAGAGGTCGACGGTTCGAACCCGTTCCGGGTCGCCAATTTTTGCCTCTGTAGCTCAGTCGGTAGAGCAGGGGACTGAAAATCCCCGTGTCGGTGGTTCGATTCCGCCCGGAGGCACCAATAAAATGCGGATGTAGCTCATCTGGTAGAGCGCCACCTTGCCAAGGTGGAGGTAGCGGGTTCGAGCCCCGTCATCCGCTCCAACTAAGACAGTACAGAATCGTGCTGTCTTTTCTTTTTGTACAAATCTGTAGGTGCGAATATTATCCGCCCGCAAGTAAGCACACAAATTTTGTGATAAAATAAATAGAATTATCTAAAAACACAAAATGATTGTCATACAGTATCGTTCATCGGACAACGACGGAATCCCTTTGGCAGAGCCTGTATATTCCACACAACAAAAGGTCACGATTTTGAACCGTGACCTTGTTTTTTAAGACTATATCAGTTATTGATTCTTGTCAGCTTTGTGCCGGCTATGTAGAGAGTATCGCCGTCGATTCCCCATGTATCCGAACCGCCGTTTGCGGGATCGTCAGACCATTTGAGTGACTGCGACTGACTTTGATTTACAAAAGAAACCTCAAGGCTGATTGAAAGAGTTTTTTCATCATCAATGCTGTACTTCATATCAATCAAATTAAAAATCTCATCATAGTTAATAATGTCGCTGTATTCCGAGCTGCCAACATAATTTGAAATAAGTTCGCCGAGTTCTTTTGCATTCGGAATACCGATTGTTCCGTCAGGCTTGAACTCAAGTTGTAGGCTTACTCCGTTCTCCTCGGCAATCCATGTACCCTGAATCTGTCCCTGAGGAGTGGCTTTGTTAAGTCCGTTAAATATAAAGAATGCCGCAATTGCAACAACGAGTGCAACCGCAATGCCGCACGCTGTAATTATAAACGGTGTCTTTGACTTTTTCTTTGGAATCGGCTGTGCATACTGTGGCTGAACGCCCTGATTATTATAATCATAAGAATATCCGCCCTGCTGACCGTTCTGATACTGATTATATCCGCCCTGTGCATTAACTGTCTGATACTGCGGTGCGGAATAATCATTTGCAGGCATCTGATTATATGCGTCAGTCTGATGATTTTCAACAGGCTGTGTCTGCTCATTCCGAACATTCATATCGGCAGTCTGTTCAACCGACTGATTTTCTGCAATCGGCTGTTCGTTCTGTACAGCTGATTCCTGTACGGGTACAGGCGCTCCGCAATCGGCACAAAACTTTTCATTAGGCAATAACTGTCTTCCGCAATTTTTACAAAACATACTTCTTCTCCTGTTCAACAAAAAATAATTTCGAGGAAAACCCCTTTACAACAGCAAATTCAACCATATTATCTGTTTATTTTTATTGTACTGTTTTTTCTTCTTCAAGTCAACTGATATTTAAAAATCAGTGTTTTTTTACATAAAAGATATACTGAATACAGAAGATTTTACTGAGGATAGATTCGTATAATCATTCTCGGTGACTATTTGTCAAGTTTTCATTGACAAATTACGACACAAATTGTATATTATAAGTAAGGGAGCTGACAAGTTAGTCGGCTGAGAGGAGGCTGAATGCCTCGACCTATGACCTGATTTGGATAATGCCAACGGAGGGAAACAGCGAGCCTTTACGGACACACCTTTTGTTGGTGTGTCCGTTTTATTTTTATAAAGGAGAATCCGCTATGATTGGAAATTGTCTTGAAAATGTAAGAAAAAATGTACCGCTTGTACACAACATCACAAACTATGTAACAGTAAATGATGTTGCAAATGTACTTCTCGCTTGCGGAGGAAGTCCGATTATGTCAGACGAACCCGATGATGTTGCCGACATCACAAGCATTTGCGGCGGTCTTAACATCAACATCGGTACACTTAACAAAAACTCAATTGAGGGTATGTTCATTGCAGGCAAAAAAGCTAATGAACTTTCTCACAAGATTCTACTTGATCCTGTCGGCGCAGGCGCAAGCAAGCTCCGCACAGACACAGCGGTTAAGCTTGCAAAAGAAATCAAATTTGATGTTATCAGAGGTAACATCTCGGAAATCAAAACTCTTGCACTCGGAAGCGGCACAACAAAGGGTGTTGATGCCGATGTATCGGATGCGGTAACAGAAGAAAATCTCGATAACGCAGTTGCATTTGTAAAGGATTATGCCAAAAAGTCGGGATGCGTAATTGCAATCACAGGTGCTATTGACCTTGTAAGTGACGGCGAAAAGTGCTATGTAATTCGCAACGGCCGTCCCGAGATGAGCAAAATCACAGGAACAGGCTGTCAGCTTTCGGGTATGACAACTGCATTTATCGTTGCAAACCCCGACAATGTTCTTGAGGCAACTGCCGCAGCAGTTTGTACAATGGGACTTGCAGGCGAAATCGCTTTTGCAAATATGGCAGAAACAGACGGCAACTCAACATACCGCAACCGAATTATTGACGCTATCTATAATATGGATGCCGAAACACTTGAAAAAGGAGCAAAATATGAATTGCGATAAAAAAGATTTGTTGCTCTATGCCGTAACCGACAGGGCATGGCTTAACGGTGAAACACTTTGCAGTCAGGTTGAAAAGGCTATTAAAGGCGGTGCAACATTCATTCAGTTAAGAGAAAAAAATCTTGACCAAAAGCATTTTCTTGAAGAGGCTCTTGAAATTCAGAAACTCTGCAAAAAGTACAATGTTCCGTTCGTAATCAATGACAATGTAGAAATTGCAAAAGAAATTGACGCTGACGGTGTTCATGTCGGTCAGAGTGATATGGAGGCAGGCAATGTCCGCAAGATTCTCGGTGACGACAAAATCATCGGTGTTTCGGCTCAGACTGTTGAACAGGCTCTTCTTGCTCAGAAGCACGGAGCAGATTATCTCGGAGTCGGAGCAGTTTTCAAAACAGGCTCAAAGGACGATGCAGACGATGTTTCACACGATGAACTTCAGAAAATCTGTGAGGCTGTTGACATTCCTGTAATCGCAATCGGCGGAATCAGCTCCAAAAATGTTACGGAACTCAAGGGCAGAGGTATCGTAGGCATTGCCGTTATCAGTGCTATTTTCGCTCAGCCCGATATTACAAAGGCAACAGCAGAGCTTAAAGCACTTACGGAAAAGACGGTTGCAAATGATTAAATCTGCAATATTTGATGTTGACGGCACACTTCTCGATTCAATGAAGATATGGGATAACGCAGGAGAGCGTTACCTCTCGTCTGTCGGCAAAACAGCCGAAAACGGACTTTCCGAAAAGCTCTGTGATATGAGTCTGACGGAGGGTGCGGAGTATATGAAAAAGCAGTATGCTCTTTCCTTTTCAACTGATGAAATAGTTTCGGGTGTGCTGAAAATCATTGAAGATTTTTACTTTTATGAGGTCGGTTTAAAAAACGGTACAAAAGAAATTTTGCAGTTTTTGGAATCGAACAATATCAAAATGATTATTGCAACATCAAGCGACAAAACACATATTAAAAAGGCATTTGAAAGGCTCGGTATTCTAAAATATTTTACGGACATTGTGACCTGTTCACAAATCGGAAAAGGCAAAACAAGTCCCGACATTTACCTTGCCTGTGCAGATAAACTCGGAACAGCTCCGAGTGAAACGCTTGTATTCGAGGATGCTGTTTTTGCCGCAGAAACTGCTCACAAGGCAGGTTTCAAAACGGTGGGAGTGTATGACGAATCGAGCAGGAATGACAAAAACAGAATAAAAGCCGTTTGCGATTACTACGCAGACAGCTTTGAAAAAGCGGCAGATTGGGGGCACCACCTTTTGTCGCTGTAAAAAATTAATGCAAAGAGGAGATTAAAATGAAAACAGCATTAACAATCGCTGGTAGTGACTGCAGCGGAGGCGCCGGTATTCAAGCGGATATCAAAACTATGATAACAAACGGTGTTTATGCCATGAGCGCAATCACCGCACTTACCGCACAGAACACAACCGGCGTTACGGCAATTATGGAATCCACACCCGAATTTCTGGGTGAACAGCTTGAAAGTATCTTTACGGATATTTATCCCGATGCCGTAAAAATCGGAATGGTTTCTTCATCAAGCCTTATCAAAACAATTTCGGACAAGCTGAAAAAGTACGATGCAAAAAATATTGTTGTCGATCCGGTTATGGTGGCAACAAGCGGAGCAAAGCTTATCAGCGACGAGGCGGTAAGCACTCTCAAAGAGCATCTCTTTCCGCTTGCAACAGTTCTTACACCGAATATTCCGGAGGCGGAAGTTCTCTCTGAAATGAAAATTTCAAATGAGGAAGAAATGATAAAAGCCGCTGAAATAATCAGCGAAAAGTACGGTTGTGCGGTTCTCTGCAAGGGCGGACATCAGATTAACGATGCAAACGATTTGCTCTTTAAAGACGGCACCTACACATGGTACAACGGCAAAAGAATCAACAATCCCAACACACACGGAACAGGCTGTACACTTTCAAGTGCAATAGCCGCTAATCTAGCAAAAGGCTTTGACCTTGACGCTTCCGTAAAGCGTGCAAAGGATTATATTTCAGGCGCACTTGCGGCAATGCTTGACCTCGGCAAAGGCAGCGGTCCCATGAACCACGCTTTTGACATTCAAAGTAAATTTACAAAAGAAAATTCGGAGGCAGAGCAATGAAAAAGCAGACAAGTGTATTTGAAAACAGTTTGATATGGTTCGGAGCAGGCGTTTCAATCGCCGAAATTCTCACAGGTACATACTTTGCTCCGTTAGGTTTTGAAAAGGGCATTTTAGCCGTAATCATCGGTCACATAATCGGATGTGCAATGCTCTTTTGTGCAGGACTCATCGGCGGTAAGTGCCGTAAAAGCTCAATGGAAACCGTAAAAATGAGCTTTGGCAACAAGGGCGGACTTCTTTTCTCTGTCCTCAATGTTATTCAGCTTGTCGGCTGGACAGCCATTATGATTTATGACGGCTCACTTTCCGTGAACAGTATTCTGAATATGGGCGACACAGGCAGGTGGATTGCCTGTATCGTAATCGGTGCATTGATTGTACTTTGGATTCTTGTCGGTATTTCAAACCTCGGCAAGCTCAACACAATCGCAATGGCGGCACTGTTCATTCTCACAATCGTGATGTGTTTCTTTATTTTCGAAAACGGCAACGGTATGGGTGCGGCAGGCGATGACTCAATGTCATTCGGTGCGGCAGTTGAGCTTTCTGTAGCAATGCCGCTTTCATGGTTACCGCTCATCAGCGACTACACAAGAGAGGCGGAAAAGCCGTTCAAGGCAACTCTCGCAAGCACACTTGTTTACGGTGCGGTAAGCTGTTGGATGTACATAATCGGTATGAGTGCATCTATCCTTACAGGCGAAAGCGATATTGCAAAAATCATGCTTAAATCAGGACTCAGCATTGCAGGTCTTGTAATTGTAATTCTTTCAACAGTTACAACAACCTTTCTTGACGCTTATTCGGCAGGAATTTCGAGTGAGTCGATATTCTCAAAACTCAAAGGAAAATATGTTGCCGTTGCAGTAACAATAGTAGGTGTAATCGCCGCAATTGTTTATCCTATGGATGACATTACCGATTTTCTCTATCTCATCGGTTCGGTATTTGCTCCGATGATTGCCATTCAGATTGCAGACTTTTTCATTCTCAAAAAAGACAGAGCAAACAAAGCCGTTGACATCTGCAACATCATAGTATGGCTTGCAGGCTTTGCGGCATATCGTTTCCTGATGAATGTTGACATTATCGTCGGCAAACACCTTGCCCGATATGGTTTTCACAATCATCCTCTGCGTCATAGTTACCAAAATCGCAGACAAAATTACTTCAAAATCCCAAAAAGCGTAATCGCTTACAACAAAGTCAAATCCCCGTCAGATTTCTCCGACGGGGATTTTTACATTTAATTTTCGTTATTATATTTTAAAATATCATCATAAGCAATCAGGCTGACATTTCCGAGTTCATTTGCCTTATCAATGCAACCCTTTGTAAAACCGGACTTTGAAAAAATATAAAAATGCTTTTTGCCGAAATTAAAAAGCTTACTGTGTTCAACAAGTGTTTCAAGAATACCGAGGTCAACACTTTCATTACGCCACTTACATTCACCAAAAAGAGCCGTATTTTTATCTGCCGAGCCGATTATATCAATTTCCTCCTGTTGTCTTGTTTTTGGATTTGTTCCCCACCATCTGCCGATATCCGTAAAATCAATTTCGGAATCACCGTTCAGCAACCTTTTCCACAAATACTGCTTGCAGATTTCCTCAAACACAGCACCCATATAATCCGACAAATACGGTGCAATTCGACTGTACGCAAGTTCAACCGCACCTCTTGAAATTATCGAAGAATTTTCCGGCACAAAACGATACCAAAATCTGAACATATTATCCTCAATAGAATAAATTGTTTTCTTTGTGGATTTTTCACCGTACGGCACTTCTTTTCTCACAATTCCGAGAGCAACAAGATTCTTGACATAAGCAACACAAGTGCTTGAGGTTTCTCCAACCTTTGTTGAAATCTCCGATATTTTTGATGCACCCGTAGCAATTGCCGTAATCACGGCATTATAAATAGCCGGTTCTCTTACCTCTTGTTTCAAAAGATTGTTAGGTTCTTCATACAGAGCCGATACAGGATTCAGAAAAATATTTTTTATATTATCCTCTATTGAAATTTTGTTGTTAATCTGCAAGAGATATTGCGGTGTACCTCCCACAAGCCCGTAGGCAAGCGCCTTTCCTTATCTTCAGGTGACATCCCGTTAAAATACTCACAAGCCTCACAAAATTCAAACGGCAAAATCTTAAACTGAGCCGTTCTTCTGCCATACAAAGGAGCTTTGTATGCAAGCACATGGTCCTCAATATATGACATTGATGAACCGCAGAGAATAAGAAACAACTTTGAACTGTCTTTATATTTGTCAATTAACATTTGCAGTGTTGATGCAAGACTTCTTGATGCCCTTGCTACATACGGATATTCGTCAAGGCAAAGGACGATTCTTTTGTTCTCTGACAATTTAAAAACATATTCAAGTGCCGACTGAAAGTTTGAAAAAGCAGTATCCGTTTTCATTCCTGTTGAAAATTCAAGAATACACTCGCTCAAATTTTCAAGATTTTGCTTTTGCATTTGTTTCAACTCCTGTGAAACAAATTGCGTTTTTATCCTTGACAAACTCGTTTATGATAGCCGTTTTTCCTACACGGCGGCGACCGTATATGACGGCAAATTCAAAAATTTTCCGCTGTTATACAATCTGTTAAGCTGTAAAAGCTCATTCTTTCTGCCTATAAACAAAATTCTCACCTCTGACCGTTTGCAAATTACTCATTTACGATTTAGTTATTTACGATTAACTAAATTATAAACCACTGTTTTTACTAAGTCAAGATTATTTTGCAATTTAGTTGGTTACGATTAACTAAATCGTGATAAAGTTATATTTTTTATATGTTGTAAAAATATGTCACCAAAGAAAATTTCGGTATAAAAAACTGTATGAATCAAACAATATTACTGCAAATAATTTGCTGAATATGTATCAGACAAAGGGCAAAAATTGTCCGAAGGGAGTTTTTAATATGAAAGCAACAGGAATCGTCAGAAGAATCGACGATCTCGGAAGAGTGGTTATACCGAAAGAAATCAGGCGGACGCTTCGTATTCGTGAGGGAGACCCCCATCATAAAACGTTGACACCGTTTGAAAAGTACTGTATTGCAATGCTTCGCTTCGCCGAACGCTGCATTTACAAATAAATCAAACGGAGGAAAAGACAATGACAATTTACGAAAAACAAGGCGGTACATATCGCAAGGTGGGAGATTATCGCTTGCCAAATCTCAAACTCAACACAGAGCAAAACGCCCAAATAGGCGTGTGGGGAATGAGGCACAAGCGATACTTGAAACAACGTCACAAAGTGATTTATTACAATCTTTTGACGGCAGGCATACTTAATTCATATCTTGCCGAAATCGACCAAAGAGCAAAATTGCTATTCGACGAAACAGTAAAATCACTTGCCAAAAAGGAAAATGTTACCGAAAAACTCAAAGAAACCGATATGATGTTGTGGGTGCAAAAGATGAATAATATCCGCAACCGAGCAGCGGAAATTGTGAATGGTGAAGTGATATACCACATCTAAATTACTTAAAGAAGAGTATCGTTTTGATATTCTTCTTTTTTCATTTGCTGTTAAATCTAAAATGTAGTATAATAAAAATATTGATTCAACATCTAAAGGGTGATAGTTTGAATACAAAGAGTAATATGATAATTGCAAACGGAAGAATAGTTACTCCTGATATAAAGTTTTGTAATTATAACAACACAACTCATAAGTACGATATAATTTTTAATAACGGTAAAGTGTACAGTTACAACTATAATAATGTTACTTGGTTAAAAAAACCTATCGCTATTAATCCTAATACCGTTAAAATAACTCACGGTGAAAATGAATTATTTAACATTGAAGCAATCTACTTATTTGAAAATTCATACAGAAATTATTATCATATTTGTTTTGACAATGGTAAGGAAAGTGATTACTTAGGTTCTGATTTACAAATTGACCATTCTTGTTTAGATAATAGCACCGTTAAAAGTGTTCTTGAATATTTCAAACAAATAGCTGATTTAGCTGAGTTAAAGGCTGATGACGGAACTAAACTACTTTCAAAACAATATGAGAAAATTGACTATTTATCAACTGACTCGGCATTAGCTTCATACTTATCTCCAAACGATTTCAGTTTGAATAGCTTTAATAAAAATATAATCCCTATTTTTCCTTTTGGTTGTAATGCAAGTCAGTATAAAGCTGTAAAAAATGCTTTAGAAAATCAAGTTAGTGTAATTGAGGGACCACCGGGTACAGGAAAAACACAGACAATTCTAAATATCATTGCTAACCTACTTGTTGACGGAAAATCTGTTCAGATTGTATCAAATAACAATTCCGCAACACTTAATGTATTTGAAAAGCTAAATTCGGATAAGTATAACCTTGGTTTTCTTGTTGCTCCTTTGGGCAGTTCTAAAAATAAAAACGAATTTATTAAATCCCAAATGTATGAATATCCAAACATTTCATCTTGGAAGAGTGACGAAAATATTTCTTTGCAGCAAGTACAGGAATGTTCAAATGAGCTTAAGGATATATTTGAAAAACAAGAAAGATTGGCAAATGCCCGAATTGAACTTCAAAACCTTACAGTCGAAAAAGAACATTTTGATGTTTATATTTCTGAAACAACTACCGAAAATGAAGTTCGTATAAAGAAAAATATTAAATCTTTTGACTTAATGACTTTATGGCAAGAGTGCTTATATATAGCTGAAAAAGAAAGCAAAATTTCTTTTTGGTTTAAGCTAAAAGGACTTCTAAAATACAGAATTTTTGATTGGAAGTTTTATGACCAAGACATCTCAAAAATTATAACTGCCTTTCAAAAAAATGTACTACACTTGTAAAGGCCAAGAATTAACCAATGAAATATCTTCCCTTGAAAACGAATTGAAAGTAAAAAAGGCATATGACTTAATGACTAAATTGACTGATATGTCAATGAGTTTTCTCAAAAACAAATTATTTTTAAAATACGGAAATTCAAAAAGAAGAAAGAAATTTTCAATCGATGATCTTTGGAAAAATCCACAGGAATTTCTTAATGAATATCCTATAGTATTAAGCACAACATTTTCTTCAAGGAGTTCACTTGGCAAAAACGCAAAATTTGATTATATAATAATGGACGAAGCGTCTCAGGTTGATGTCACAACCGGAGCATTAGCTCTATCGTGTGCAAAGAATGCGGTAATAGTGGGTGATACAAAACAGTTGCCGAATGTTATCACAGAAGACATCAAAAATCGAGCGAATTCTATATTCGAATCTTTTAATATTTCAAGTTCATACAATTATACTGAAAATAGCTTTCTTCAATCAATTTGCAGAGCTATTCCTAATGTCTCTAATACACTTCTTCGTGAACATTACCGTTGCCATCCTAAAATTATTAACTTTTGTAATGAAAAATTTTATGGTGGCAATCTTGTTATAATGACAAAAGATAACGGTGAAAACGATGTTCTTTCTGTTATAAAAACAGTTGAAGGAAAACACACAAGAGAGCGGATGAATCTGCGACAGATTGAAGTTGTTAAAGATGAAGTGCTTCCGAAACTAAATTTTGAATCAAAAGAAATCGGTATTATTGCACCATACAATAATCAAGTTAATAAACTGAAAAGTGAAATTGATAATCAACAAATTGATATTGCAACCATACACAAATTTCAGGGCAGAGAAAAGGATGCAATAATTATTACAACTGTTGATGATGAAGTGACTGAATTTTCTGATGATCCTTTTATGCTTAATGTTGCAGTTTCCCGTGCAAAAAAAGAGCTTTGTCTTGTTGTTTCAGGCAACAAACAACCGAATGATAGCAATATCGGTGATTTGGTTTCATACATTGAATACAACAATTTCACAGTTACGGAAAGCAAAATTTATTCAGTTTTTGATTTTCTTTATACTGATTATACCAAGAGTCGATTTGAGTTTTTGCAAAAGCACAAACGAATTTCAGAATACGATTCTGAAAATTTAATGTTTGCTCTTATCGAAAATGTACTCGAAGAACAAGATTTAATTGGTTTAAGTGTGATATGTCATCAACCGTTAAATATGTTAATCCGTGACCCACAGTTGTTAAATGATGAAGAGTGCAAGTATGCAATGAATAGTGCTACACACTTGGATTTTCTGATATACAGCAGGATTAGTAAGAAGCCCGTTTTAGCTGTTGAAGTTGATGGTTATCATTATCATAAGGCTGGAACAAAACAAGCAGAGCGAGATTTATTGAAGAATCACATTTTAGATTTGTATAAAATTCCTTATGTCCGTTTTGCTACAAACGGAAGCCGAGAGAAAGAAATCTTGACCGAAAAACTTAAACAACTGTCTTAGAAAAAACTAAAAAATTTCAGTTTTAAATTTACTATATAGCTATATAAAAGTTTAAAGGCGAGAGCAGAAATGCCCTCGCCTTTGTTGTGTAATGTAGAATTTAAAATGCGTGTGTAATCTTAGCGAGCAGACCATTTATACTCCCATAGTCGTAAAACGGTAAAACTGCCTCGCCCGTGTAAACTTAGCGAGCAGTGTATTTGTACTCCCACCGTCGCCAAATACCTCGTTAGGGACACCCTAAGACCTGAGTGTTTTAGAAAATTATGTTTAAAATATAAGTCTTTCCCCAAATTTAGATATAACTTCATCACTATCTTTTCCTGAGATAATTTTACCTGTCGCCTTTTCGATAGCATCAAGTAATAACTTTGCTCTTAAAACAATGTGCTTTTCAAAGTCGTTTGACCTTGCTGCACTAACATCTATAAGATGAGTTTGTAAATAATCGTTCAAAGAATTATAATCAACTTGTCCTTTTTCTTCAATCTTTTTTAGATATTCACTCGGTGCTACTCCACCAATCTCTCTATTAGTAGAGTAAGAAATAGGTGTTTTGTTTACAACTGAATTCCATTTTTCTTTAGATAGATTATTCTTTTCGCAATAACTTCTTGGAAAAATATGATGAATGTCAATGTTTTCAGATTTGTATACTGTAAAATCCATTTCTCGACCACTAATGAAGTCTTTGCAATGGTTCTTAAGTATTAATGCCATTATACCTTTATAGGCAGCCGATTGCCTCGATTGTAAAGTGAGTAATCTTGTAGGATTGAAATAAGATTCCTGAATTGTCTTAGGTACATTTCCATTATTTTCAATCCAATTCATAACACCAACTACATCATTAACATACCTCGTTTCGTTTGCTCCACCATAAAGTTCGCCAAAAACACCACACCAGTACCATTGCCTAATTTTATTTTTAATATTGGTGACTTTTATGCGATTCCCATTAGACAATAATGTACATAGAGCAGCAAGCGGAATTAGTTGTGTTGAATAAGGCAGGTCTTTATTTGAAAAAACTCTTTCTTCCTGCAATATTTTTTCTGCTTCAACAAACCCCTCAGATAACGCATCTGCAAAATTATTATAATCTTTCAAAGATAGATTTAATACATCTTTCTTTTTACAACTAACTGTACCGCCTTTCTTATATGTTGAAAGCAAAGTACAAGCTGTTAAAAAGTCTGTTGCTGTTATACAAGATAACAAATCTCCATCAAAATATTTTGCTTTTCTTTCTTCCCAATCTTTTCTTAGTTCAAAATCGTCCATTGCAAAAATTGCAGTAACTAATTCAAAAACAGTAAGAGAAACGCCACCGGTGTTTACATTTTCAAAAACTTGGCATACCGCTTCTTTGGGTGTATCTTTGCCCAAACTTATCACAGGAATTTTATACTGTAATGTTTGCATAATGATTTTCTTATTGAATTCCGTAAATTCTTTAATGATTTCCTGATTGTAGTTGTAAAAAGCATAATATTCATTTTGCCAATTTTGTTCTTCCGGAAAATCAAGAATTAAGTTAAGAGGAAACATTTTATTCTCAAATTCTTTTGTCCTATCTGACAAATCTAATTCAATATCCCTGCCGAAATTTGAAGTGATAATTCTTGTTTCTGGAACTGAAAATATTGCATCTACTCTATCACAATTAGGATCACATGCCTTTTTAATATCTATATAGTAATAGCGGAATATTTTCTTACCTTTGTCAGTTCTTGTATGTACAGCGTTTCTACTGTAAAGAGATGAATAAATTGATGTTAATCTTTGCTGTCCGTCAAGTATCAATTCTGTTGGGATTACATCAGTAGCGGTGACACCCTCAATTACTCTATATTTAAACCTAATATTATCATTGCCATATTCCAAAAACATTGCAGCACCAACTGGATAATTATTTGTAATGCTTGCAATAAGTGCTTTTATACGCCCATCTTCCCACACCCAGCCTCGTTGAAAATCTGGTAACTGTATTGCACCTTTATTTATAGATATCATTAACTCTGAAATTGGTCTATCATTTGTTTGCATTGTGTTACTCCTTACTTAGCATACTTCTTGAAATTCTCTGCCTGCTCAAGAACTTCCTTGTAAACATCATCAATGGTTACCGGAGGATAATCGAACTCGTCAAGCAGGAGGATAAGGGTCAACCTGCAAGTTTGCCTTAATATCATCACGAGCAGACCAATCTGTATAGCGTGACTTATCATCAACAATCAGCTTTATCCTCTTGGATAATTCAATCATTTTATCGTCCGGATATTCAAACTCAAACTTCTTGGCAACTGCTTTCAAAATATCATAGAAAGCCTTCTCTTCATAATCTATGCCCATATTCTTGAATGAATTCTTTTCTGTTTTCAGCTCAGACAACAACTGTGCAAGCTGCTCCGCAACATCATCAAGGACTTCGTTGGCATACGCTTCATCACGACGTCGGTTATTATACTCATCAACAACTTTCTTGAGTCTGTCAGCAAATTCCACACCCATAATCTTATTGACTTTCTTATACTCGTCAATCGCCTGAGAAAGAAGTCTTTGAAGTATCTTGATTTTTGTATTCGGCAACTGAATAGCATTTATCTTATTCATATATTCATCGCTGAAAATATCCACCGATATATGCTTTCCGGTTTCAAATAATTCTTCAATGCCATCAGACTGAATTGCGCCTTCAAGCATTTCTCGAACACGAGCATTCATTTGTGCCATATCAGGTGCATCGCCTTTTGTCAGCTTGAAAAGGATAGAACGGACAGCACAATAAAAATGGATATAATCCTTATCTTCACCGGAGAACTTTTCACTTGAACTACAAAGGTTAAATGCCTGTTTCATTCTCTTGACTGCTGCCATGAATCTTCTTTCCAGTTCTTCAGACAACTGCACATACTCAACCGCACGGTTCAGGCAGGCAAGCTGTTCGGTAGGCGAACCATTGAAGAAATCACTGCTGTTAAAGTTATGGAACATCTGACCAAGAACTTCTAACTGGTCTTTTACAATCGTGATAGACTGCTCCACACCTTCAAATTCTTCGCTCTCAAAATTCGTATATTTCTTGAGGGCAGTGTTCATATTTTTCTTGATACCTATATAATCAACAATCAAACCTTTATCTTTGCCCTCGCATACACGATTTACACGGGAAATCGTCTGAATAAGGGTATGCTGCTGAATAGGCTTATCAATGTAAATCGTATCAAGCTCCGGCACATCAAAACCAGTCAGCCACATATCTACAACAATGGCAATCTTAAAGTTTGACTTCGGATTTTTAAACTGACGGTCAAATTCTTTCCTATCCTCTTTTGTGCCAAGCATATCAAAGAGGTCTTTTTTTTCATCATCTTTATTACGAGTCATAACCAACTTGATTTTTTTCCATTGGCTTCAACTCTTTTTTATCTTTCTCACTCAGAACAACACCGTCATCACAAATCTTCTTTTCTGTCCATTCCGGTCTGAGTTCCTTTACTATCTTATAGAAATCGTATGCTATGTTTCGGTTGGAACATACAAACATTGCTTTGCCTGCTACGGTTGCACCTTCTGCCACACGGGTTTCATAATGCTTGATAAAGTCCTCCGCAACAGCACGAAGTCTGTCAGGGTCGCCAATAATAACTTCCATTTTGGCAACTGCTTTCTGGCTTTCTTCTACTTGATGTTCATTTGCCCCCTCAAGCTCACACTGTGCATAATATTCTTCAATCTGTCTTACCTTGTCCTGATTAAGCATAACTTTAGCTGCACGACCATCGTAAACAAGGTTAACTGTAATACCGTCCTTAACAGCTTCCGTCATTGTATATGCGTCTACAACACCGCCAAAGACTTCGATTGTTCCATCAACCGGAGTTCCAGTAAATCCTACATAAGTTGCATTTGGTAAAGAGTCGTGCAGATACTTGGCAAAGCCATAGGTTTTCTGAACGCCGGAATCTGTAATCTTAACCTTTTGGTCGAGATTGATTTGGCTTCTGTGTGCTTCATCAGAAATACAAATAACGTTCGTTCTGTCTGTAAGAAGCTGCAAATCCTCTGTAAATTTCTGAATGGTAGTCAAATAAACACCGCCACTCTCTCGTCCTTGAAGCTCCTCACGAAGTTTCTCACGGGATTCAATGCTTACAACAGTTTCATCTCCGATATATTTCTTTGAACCTACAAACTGTTTGGAAAGCTGGTCGTCAAGGTCTGTTCTGTCTGTAATAATGAGAATAGTCGGGGAAGAAAAGTATTTGCTTTTCATCAGCATACGGGTAAGGAAAAGCATTGTATAACTCTTGCCGCACCCTGTCGCTCCGAAGTATGTACCACCTTTACCATCTCCTTCAGGGCGAAGATGAGCCTTGATATTCTCATACAATTTATTTGCCGCAAAGAACTGTGGATAACGGCACACTATCTTCAAATCCTTATCTGAGTTATCCGGAAAATAAATAAAATCTTTGATAACTTCAAGTAAACGGTCTTTTCGGAAAAGTCCCTTTATCATTGTTACAAGAGAATTGATACCGTCCAGTTCTTTATCGTCTGAGTTTATCTTTCTCCACGCATAGAAGAAATCATACGGGCTGAAGAAAGAACCATATTTATTATTTGCTCCATCACTGATAACAACAAACGCATTGTATTTGAAAATCTCCGGAATATCTCTGCGGTAACGGATTGTAAGCTGCTTATATGCGTCCATTATGGTCGTATTCTCTTGTACCGCACTCTTAAATTCAAGAACAACAACAGGAATACCATTTACAAACACAATGCCATCTGGAATACGCAACTGATTATTTACGCCTTCAATTTCAAACTGATTAACCACTTTGAAGATATTGTTTTCGGGAGTGTCGAAATCAATAAGTTCAATGTAGAGGTCTTTCTGCGTTCTATCCTCACGGTTAAGAATAAATCCATCGCAGAGCAACTTAAATACAGCTTTGTTTGCTTCATAAATCGTACCGGAAATATTACGCAGCATTAGAATGACACTATCCACCTCACTCGGTGTAATACCGTCTTTCGCATAGCGATTATAGAGGTATTGCTTCAGGTCGTCCGTAAGCAGAACCTCTGTCCTTTCTCTGTGTATCTGGTCGCCACTGACATAGGTATACCCCTCGTCTTTGAACAACTCCATTATTGACATTTCCAATGCGTGTTCATTAAAATTTGCCATTGCGTTCACTCCTCCGCCATCAATTAAAGGCTCTTTATTTTGCTAATAAAATCATTGCGTTTCTTTTCCCATCGCATATCCGGTACACTTATACCAAATTTTTCTGAAATGATATTCTTCAATTCTCCAAGCCTTTTTTTGAGCAGTTCATCATCGTCATCTAATTTCATTCCAATTTTATTAGGGTTTACAGCCCCATCAATTTCTTGGTATTCAAACTTAGGAAGTAAAATTGATGTGTACTCATTTTTTAAAACCCACGCTGCACCCATTTCATTTAGGCAAGCAGGACTGCCATAATAATTGCTTGAAAGAACAAAAATAACATAAAGCTCATTTTCACTAAACAGCGAGGATAAATATTCGTATATGTCTTGATTTAAAGGAATTCCATAATCAGGTATAGACGAACAAAACAGATTGTCATTTGTCATCCCAATATCTGCCAACAATTCCACAATGGGTTCTACATACTTAACATCTTTAGATGAATGGCTTATAAAAATCTTTGGTTTCATAGCTTTTGTAATCTTGCTTTCTATCGACTTTTCATCAGGGAAATATTTATCAATGTTTTTCTCTATCACTTTAAGAGAACTTTTTAACCTATTAAAATTTTTTCTCTCATCATAATTTTTTCCGTTAAATTTATGTATTACTCCCGTAGCATTTATAATATTCCATATATAGGTATCCATTGTTCTATCGTATATTTGTTGCAGTTCATATTCAACTGCTTCTTTCCATTCTATAAAATCAGGATTGTCATATATGAACTCCCCTGATGGAATACACATACCTGCTGATGGCTCAAAAATTCTAAACTTTCCCTCTATAGTAGGTATTTCTTTGATAAGTGCTAATAATTCTCTTTTCATTTTTATCCTTTCAAATAAATGAATTTAGTAATTCATAATTTAAAATAATTTTTCAATTTGTTTTCAGGTAAGGTGCATTCCTTGAATAACATCTGTAATTAGGTTTCTTTTCAAAAATTCTGCAAGAGAACGACTTCGTGGCAGTTTTTAACTCCCGCCACTGATGGGAGTTCTATTGTAAATGATAATTTAGTAGCTTGATAATTTGGTTAAAAGTGTATCTTTCATATCACAAAGCATTCGTATTTCATTTGTATTAGAAAAAATTAAAGCATAAATTTTGGTGGCTATTTCCCCAAACCTTTCAAGTTCCTCATCTGAAGGTACAGGAATTTCAAACCTTTCAAGTTCTTGTTTATTTATTGCTTCACGAGTCGAACCGGATTGACCAATACCAAGTAATTTTGCTTTATTTTCAGATGTACATAAAGTACACATTATATAATAGCTCATATTTTTACCTTTATATGGTCGGATAATCATTACATGTTGGTTGACTCTGGCGGGCAGAACATCATCAGGAACTACACAACATCGGGTAACTGATACTCCAGTTATATTAAATAATACATCTGCCTGTTGTATTTCCACATTTGCCAACGCATTTGCTTGAATTTGAGAGATATGAGCCAACTCCGGATACGAAAAGAAATAGTCAAAAACATTCATACTACGGATTAGCGATATTCCTTTATCAAAATATGCAGCTTTTCCACCTTTAGGAGTTGCACCACTACCTATTTTGGAACATAAATCTGCAAGAGGTTTTGTTATATATGTGTTTTGTGATTCCAAAAACATTTTTTTATATATAATCTGTAAAGTTGCAACTAAATTATCATTTATCTTCTTCTTTAGGGCTATTCTGTCTGTAATCGTTTTATAACGCTTTTACAATGTTCTTCTGCTGTTATCCATAGGTGGCACAGGCAATTTCATCTTTGCAAATATCGTCCCAAGTAATCCCACCACGAACACTTCCGTCAGTAATAAAAAAGCAACAAATACGGTCAAATTCCGGTCTGCGAAACCACATCATCAGATAATCTTCATTCAAAATGCTGTTATCTATCCTACCTTCAAACATAAAATACGCCGGAGAAACAATAGCAACATCATCATCATCATAATCGTGCAACCGGAAGTCGTTCATCACGACCAACGTGCATTGGATTACACGCAAACTTTCCTTTTGTTATCAGTTTATATTTACTCAAATCCGTACCAATGACATTTGCAACCGACGGCATAAAGAACTTGTCTATGTTAATTCCCAAAACTCTGTCTGTTATGCTTTCTCTGTTCCGAGTATCAATCAGTCGGATATGGTTTCCTAAAATATCATAATTCGATTTCATATCCCAACTCCTTAAATACAGCAAGCAAATCTGCCTTAGATTTTTCCTCTTGAGCAAGAAGTTCTTTGAGTTCTCCCTGCAATGACTTCATTTTGTTGTATCAAAGTCGATGTTCTCATCACGGTTGACAAACTCAATATATCTGCTCGGTACAAGAGTAAATCCTTTTTCCTTTACTTCATCAAAAGAAGCAGAATAGCAAAATTCCGGCACATTCTCATAAGTTTCCTCATAGCCTTCCTGCTGCCAGTTATGATATACACTTGTAACTTTGGCTCTATCTTCCTCTGTCAATTCAATGTACTTCTTCTCATAAGGACTTCCCATCTGTCGTAAATCCATAAAAAGTATTTCATCTTCTCGATTACGATAGCGTTTTTAGCTTTCCATTCTGTTCCACAACACGAGCCTTTTTTATTCTTATTGAGTACCCAAAGGGTAACGCTGATGTCTGTGGTATAGAAAAGGTTTCTCGGAAGAATAATGATTGCTTCTACCAAATGATTTTCTATAAGCTGCTGTCTGATTTTTAGCTCTGTACCATCATCAGATAATGCACCATTGGCAAGTAGGAAACCTGCTACACCGTTTTGAGAGAGTTTGGAAACAATATTCAGTATCCAACCATAGTTTGCATTACTTGTTGGTGGAACTTCATAGCCATTCCAACGAGGGTCATCTACAAGCTCATTCTCGGCTCTCCACTGCTTCTGATTGAAAGGCGGGTTTGCCATAATGAAATCTGCTTTAAGGTCTTTGTGCTGGTCATTGGTAAATGTATTGGCTGCCATCTCTCCAAGATTTGCAGAAATACCACGGATAGCTAAGTTCATTTTTGCCAGTTTGAAAGTGGTATTTGTGTATTCCTGACCGTAAATAGACACTTTCTTTTTATTACCGCTGTGTGCTTCTACGAACTTGATGGACTGCAACAAACATACCGCCCGAACCGCAACAAGGGTCATAAAGTATTCCATCGTAAGGCTCAAGCATTTCGGCAATCAGGTTTACAATACACTTTGGTGTGTAGAACTCTCCTTTACCTTTTCCTTCTGCAAGAGCGAACTTACTAAGGAAATACTCATATACACGACCTATAATGTCGTTCTCTTTATCATCAGTATTGATACGATTGATTTCATCAAGCAAAGAAGCCAACTTTGCAGTATCAATATGTAAGCGGGAGTAATAGTTATCCGGCAAAGCACCTTTCAAGTGCCGGGTTGTTCTTTTCAATCGTATAAAGTGCTGTATCTATCTTCAGGGCAATATCGTCCTGTTTTGCGTTTTCAATAATGTATTTCCAACGGCTTTCTTCAGGAAGATAGAATACATTTTCCTGAGTATAAAACGGTTTCATATCCGCATACTTTTCGCCGTGTGTAGCAATAATCTTATTACGGCATTCCTCAAACTTGTCACTGGCAAATTTAAGGAAGAATAAACTCAGAACAACGTGCTTATACTCCGCAGGCTCAACAGAACCTCTCAGTTTATCAGCACTTTTCCAAAGTGCTTCTTCCATTGATATTTCTTTCTTTTGGTTTAGCAGCCCTTGCCATCTATAATTACCTCCGTGTTTTAATCTTCATCTAAAATGACTTCGCATATATCTCCGATGTCACAGTGAAATACCTGACATATCCTCATCAGTACTTCAAGAGATACTGGCTCATTCTTATTTATCTTCGTTGCAGCGTATGATGTGATTTCGGCTGCACGCATTAAATCCTGTCTTTTCATTTGATTGTCAATCATAAGTTTTTGAAGTTTGTTATAGCATATCTTCATCAGTAACACCTCTTCATCTTATAATTCTTCTTCGTTACAGTTAGTCATTTAACATTATATATTAAATTTTCAGGCATTTCAAGATTTCAGGCACAGAAATGTAACCTTTCAGACACTAAGGTGTCACTTTTTGTACAAACACCTAATACGACTCTTTTAAAGAATACTAAAAATGAGATGCCGAAGCACCTCAATTATACATTCTATTATTAACATTCAATGCAATCATTGCTATGACCTTTTCTATCGGCGGCTCTTTTCCGTCCGGTGCAACTGCTTTCCAAAAAGCTATTGCTTCCGGTTCAGCACTTTTCATTGCTTCCCGAATGGCAAACTGCATTTCCTCTTTTACTGCTTTTTCGGTTGTTCCATTTTCTTTTGCTATTTGTCTGAAAATGTCGTTCACGTTTACTTCCTCCTATGTCTATTAGTATGTGTCTATCACTGACAGTTGTTGTTATAGCATATTCTCTCTGTCGAAGTCCCGAAAAATTTGTCGATAGCAGAAATTTTTTATACTGAAAAAAGAAAGCTCGTCGATTAGGACGAACTTCTGTGTTTTATGGAAGTATTTGCTTTGACTGCTTCACAAGTGTATCTATGACTTCATAAATTCTGTTTCTATCTTCAGGAACAAGTTTTTCAAGCTTCTCATTCAGCATTGAGTTCTTGACTGTATATCCCGTTTCCAGAACATCTGTAAGAACCATATCCGATGATACACCTAAAGCATTTACTATCTTTATGAAAGTTTCGAGTGACGGAATTTTCTCTCCACGCTCAACCATACCAATATAATTTGTTGTCAAATCTGTTTTCTCAGCCAAATCTTCTTGGCGTAATTTCCTTGCAAGTCGGAACTTTCTTATATTCTTGCCGATTGTATCGAGCTTCATCACATCACCTCCCTTAGTGTGTTTCCATAACTAATAGTATAGGGTAAGTCGATTTCAAATCACACGCACCCAAAGGAAGCCAAACCAACTATTAGTGATGATTCCCAACTATTTTTATGTTATACTATAAAAGTAGTAATTCACGATTGTTAATGGCGAAAGACAAATCACAACCCAAGAGCCAAGTTAAACAATCTCCATAGAATAAACTTAGGGGTAAAAGGAATGGACGAACAAAAGATAATATTCAGTAATCGGTTTGAAAAAGAGAAATTTGAGGATTACAAAACAGATTTGGGAACTGGCAACACAGTCACTCCCGACTTTACGGAAGCTGATGATTTTTTTAAATTTATACAGAAGAACCGCAGAAGTGTTCCAAGTAAAGAGCGAATTGCTGACAAGGATAAATTTATCAAAACCGTTTACGAACTATCCAATAGCTTTGAAATTGACGCTGACCTGATAGAATTTGCCGAGGGATATATCGCCAACATCTATGTAGATTATGCCTGCTACACTGGATATATCAAGAAGCTGTTAGCAATTCTTTTTATCCTTGCCGATGATATTTCCTTTTTAGACGGCAGTAAAGAAAATGCCGATATGCTTTTCAGCTTCACTTATCACACACACCATATTTTCCTGAATAACAGAGAAACAACCGATTTCTCATAATGTACCCGATGGCTACTCAACTGAGCAGCCATCTTTTCAATTTTCCAGACACCGTCTGGAATTTTTAATATGCCGGAATACCGTATCCATAGATATTGCTGCTTCCGACTGCGTACTGTCTTTGCTTGCAGGCGTCGCCTGAGTTGCCCTCTACGGTATAAACTGTGCCGTTCTCACACTTCTCTACGATACCAACGTGGTCTGTTGTACCGTCGCCTTCCCAATCGAAGAAGATAATATCTCCTGCCTTTGGTTCATAAGTGCGGTCTTGCCATTTTCCATTTGACTTAAACCAGTTTGCACCATCCACACAACCTGCAAATTTCGGAACAAGTCCACTTTTTCAATATATCCGCATTGGTCAGCACACCAAGATACGAAGCAGGCACACCATTCCACTCGGCTGTTAAAGCCGTACCAGCTCCAGTAAGGTTGTCCGCCCTGATTGCCTACCTGCGTCAAGGCAACCTCAACAATCGCCTGATTACCTCCGGCAGTAAAGGCTCGCCCATACGGATAGTATCTCAGAACGTGAGCCGGATATTGGGTATCTCCATAACTGTCCCAACCAAGCCTTTGTGCCTGCTGAGTGGAAAACTCCACTGCATTGGCATAAGAATAACCGCCGTAATTCGTTTTTGCCCAAGAAATATACCCATTACCGAAGTTGTAGCCTTGCAAGGCAAGTTTGATATGCTCCATATCTATCGGACTTTCCGCTTCTGCCGAAGTAAGAGCCGCTTTCAATTCCTGAACTCCACACTGGATAGAATATTCAGGGTCTTTAATTCCATTAGGTTCGTGCGGATACCTTGTATTGAAACTTCCCTCTGCTGCCTGCATAGGGTCAAGTCCTCTGCCACCGCTTTCCTGCATCATAACCGCCTTGATAAGTTCTACATACTCAGGAATGCCGTACTCTTTGGCATACTTCTGTATGATGGGTTCATAGGCTTCTACCTCTGCACTTACCGGAGTATAGGAGTTACTGTCACTTCCTCCACCGAACATTGCTACGGCAGCACCGAACAACACGACAATCATAATAATCAACACCGCTATCCAACCTCCTGCGGCGCGATTGCTGCTACAAGTGCTTTTGTCCCTGCAAGAATCGCTTTGACTGTCGCAACAGTAGCTTTCGCTGTAGCTTTGACGGTATCTGCTGTGGCTTTCGCCGCTTTCTTTGCCGTCTGAGCCGCTTTCTGTGTTGCTTTGGCTGTTGTTTTTGCTGTTTTCTGTGCTATAATGGCAGCTTCTTTTGTGGTCTTAATAGAAGTCTTTGCCGTTTGTTCTGCGGTCTTAACCGACCTCTGAACAGTATTGGTTGCACCTTTCGATACGGTCTTGACTGTCGTATTTCCTGCCGACCTTGCAGACTGTTTAATTGTTTTCTCTGTACGCTCCAGAGTTCGGATGCTCTGTTTTCCGACAGGATTGACCGATTGTTTCTGAAGCTGCTTCTCTGCACGCTTGGTCTTGAAATTCTCAATTCCCGTTTTGGCTTTCTGATAATTCTGTCTTGTTTCACGCATCCCCCATCTGCCGACTTTATCCGCACGGTATGCAGTTTTGTGAACAGCCCTATCCGTTGCCGCTTCGATTTTATCGGAAGCATATTCCTCTGCGGAATTTTCCGAAGCATTGGTGGAATGTTCTGCCTTATCTTTCGTCATCACATAGGCTTTCTTCATTCGCTCCGTGGCAACTGCTGCCTTATTTATGGTCTTGATTGTACCTTTGCTTGTATCTCTTGTTTTTATATCAGCCATCGGTTTCCTCCTTTCTCGAAAAATAATAGAGAGTGGGGTTTAATCCACTCTCTTAGCGACAACAACAAGCCTGCCATTGTTTCTTGAATATTCACAAGTAGAAAGAGAAATAAGCTTGTCGCCATATTCTGCCGATACTCCGGTATCATACAAAGAAAGTTCCTTGCACTTAGCAACATACGCATCAAACTCTGCCGCATTTTCTGCGTCCGTAAACTCATAATACTTAAAGCTGTCGGAGCTGTTTGTATAAACAACCGTCTTAAAGACTGCAATCACTTCATACTGGTGTCTGTCCGTCAGTGTATCAAAGGTAATCGTCTTATGACCTTCCCAAAAGCTCTTGTTTCTGTACTTCATCAGTCCCGTAAACATAGAACCGTCATTCATGTGGTGTCCGTAAATAATGATGTTGTCTGAAGGTTTCTGCACATCACAATTTTCCTGCACATATGGACAGCCATAAGCGGAATAGGTCTTATCAAACTTGTGCTTCAGGTAGAAGTTCGGCTCATTTACAGACTGCACGACCGGATAGTTGATATTGGTATCCTCAACCTTTATCCAACCCACCATATCCTCATTCTGCCGATAGAGTTCAAGATATTCCGCAAGATAGTCCTTATCTTCCGAAAACATCACGCCCTCATTTTCCTTTGACGGCTCGTCCTCCACAATCTCCGCAAGGTTATCATAGACTTCATTCTGCTTGGCAGAGTCAATGTGATTACGAATAATAAAGAAGGTGCTTACAGACAACATTACCGTAAGCACCACCGCAATAATAATATAGATTTTTCTGCTCATGTTCTCTTACCTTTCCATATCGTTTCTCTTAGGCGGGGTTAAATCCCTGCAATACTCCGGATACCTCAGCTTGATACCCTCCATAAAATACGGAGCATATCCGCAACAGAACAGTTCCTCCGGTGTATAGAGATTTTCCCTGCCTTCTTCCGTAAATCCATTCCAGAGATTAAAGGCAAGGTGGCAAACCTTGACTGTGCCACTTGTCTGCCAACCGCCGTACATACCTTCCGGTATGATGCAATCCCTCTTAAAATCAAACATCTTTCCGATGTTCATTCTTGTTTCTTCTGAAATACCCATCACATAGAAAAATGCTCTGTGATAGCAGTCGTTGACTTTGCACTTATCCAAATTTTCTAATACAAAATCTCTGTGTGCAGCATTGCGAAATTGAATCTTAGACATTGTAAATCCCTCCTTATGCTTCGCCTGGTTTGGTTGTCATCAGTTTATAAAGTTTCGTGTTCTTAGGGAATTTGTTTGCAAACGGTACAAGCGAGCTTCCCACCTTGATAAGTCCGTGTCCTGCTTCCACATTCGTGATATAGGACATCTGGAGGTCAGAAATATTCAGAAGTTTTGCAAGCTCAAGCCTGTCTGTGGAAGCCTGATTCAGCATAATGATGAACTCTGAGTTTGCAAGCATTGTTCTCGCTGTGTGGCTCTGTAAAAGGTCATCGACATTCTGAGTGATTCCACTTGCGTATGCACCGTATTTTCTCACACGCTTCCACAAGGTAAAGAGGAAGTTTGCAGAGTATTCGTGCTGGAACAGAAGATAAATCTCATCAATGAAGATAAAGGTGTTCTTACCCTTTGCACGGTTCTGTGTGATACGGTTCAGGATAGAGTCAAGGACAACAAGCATACCAATCGGCATAAGCTGTTTACCCAAATCAAGAATGTCATAGCAGATAAGGCGATTATTGGTATCCACATTCGTCTGCTTTGCAAAGGTATTCAGAGAACCGTGTGTGAAAAGCTCAATGGCAAGTGCCAGTTCCTTTGCTTCCGGTTCGTCCTGCTGCAAAAGTTCTGCCCTGAAATCCTGCAAGGTCGGTATATGTCCCTGATAATCATTCTGCTGATAACTGCGGTACACACTTGCCGTGCAACGGTCAATGATAGACTTCTGCTTTGCTCCGAGATTTGTTCCTCCGATAAGCTGTTCACAAAGGGACATAATGAACTCGGATTTCAAAATGACAGGGTTTGCACCGTCGCCGTAATCCTTATTCATATCCATTGCATTGATGTGATTGTCGGAAGTAGCAGAAATATTGATTACTTCTCCGCCCATTGCATTGACAAGCTGTGAATACTCTCGTTCAGGGTCGATGATGATAATATCCGCATCTGAAGAAAGAACCTGATTGATGATTTCTCCCTTTGCCGCAAATGACTTACCGCCACCGGATACACCGAGAATAAAGGAGTTACCATTCAAAAGCTGCTTACGGTCTGCGATAATCATATTTTTGCTGATAACATTCTGACCGTAATAGATACCGTTTTCGTGGAAAATATCCTGCACCCTGAATGGGATAAATACCGAAAGACTCTCTGTGGTAAGTGTTCTGAACGCATCAATCTTTCTTGTTCCAAACGGCATTACCGTGTTGAGTCCATCTACCTGCTGAAATCTCAGTGTTGCAAACTGGCAAAGATGTTTTCTTGCTGTGGTAAGCAACGCTTCCGTATCATTCTCAAGCTGTTCCTTACTGTCTGCCGTAATAACCATTGTGATAACAGCGAACATCATTCTTTGGTCACGGGTCGTAAGGTCATCGAGGAACTCTTTCATTTCTTTCTTCTGCTGCTCCATATCATACGGAACAGTTGCAGAGAAGTTATTATTGGCATTCTGCCTACGCTGCCAGTTTGTGATATTGGTTTCCACACCAAGCAGACGGTTCTCTGCTTCCTTTACTGCTTCATCAGTTGGAACGGGAACAATATCAATGGACATCATCAGATTTCTGTTCATATCCGTAAGTTCCGCTACCATACTGTCTTTGATATAGGACGCATATTCACGAAGAAAAAGGACTCTTCCATAACGGTTTCCCATCTTGAAATAGTCCTTTTCAAATTCCATTGTGTCGGGGCAGATATAATCCTTAAAATCGTGTCCCTTTTTTCTTGTTTCCTTAATATCAAAGTGGAAAGAGCTTTCTTCTCCCACACGATAGAAGTCGTGGAAAATACGAAGTCTTTCGTCTGTTTCCAGTTCCACACACTTACTTCCAAGTCTGCCGAAGTGAGCAATCAAATCTGCACCGACACGGGCAAAATATGTTCTTGCGTCCTCCACGCTCTTTTTTATTGATGGAAATGGTAATATACTTATCCTGAACAATGGAGTTTGCACCCGTTGCCTTATCAAGAAGCATTTTATTGTATTCCTCTCGATACTCGTCCAGATTATCTCCGGTTGTCGGAATAAGAATTGTCTGCTCAAAATCCAGTCTGTTGAGCCGACGATTATTGATTGTGATTTTTGTCGTTGCACCACTGTCAAGAGAGTTCAGAAGTTCGGAATATTCAAGGAACATCGCTTCCTTATCCTCACGGCTCGCCACTGCATAGTTAATATCCGTAAAGCGGTAGGTCTTTGAATATTTATCCTTTCCCACTTTGAAAATGCCATCATCAAAGATAGCTGCCACGGGAATCACGTCCTGCACCCCTTTCGGTACAACAAATTTTTCTTTATCCTGCTTAAACAAATTTGTAAGAGTCTTAATCATTTGACTTCAATACCTCCTTCTGCTTCTGTTCAATGCTTGGCTTCATCAGTTCGTAATAAACATTGGTGGAGTGAAATACCAGCTTCTTCGGCATTAAAAACTCCGATTTTATCCACGCATAGATTGCTTTCTCTGCGGTCATACCGTTGTACTTCACAAAGCCCAGTGCCGCAAACGGTGCAGCACCCAAAATGCACACCCACGATACGGTTTCCGTGCCAACATACGGTCTGAGCAAGAAATACAGTCCTACCGCAACGCCACAAGCGAGAACAGAAAAAATGAACTGTCTGAGCGACAGCCCAAAAAACATTGACTCTGTATAATTTCTGATTTCTCGGTTAATTTTTACTTCCATATCTGTTTCCTTTCCTGCGGTTTCGGTCTTTCCCCCTCACGCATTTATCATTCAGGCAAAAGACTTTGCCTTTTCGTTTACCGCCATAGTAAACACATTTCTTACAATCTCTTTGGTTCATCTCAAAATCTCTCCTTAAAGTCCCATCATCTCTCGGATAATACGGTCAGACATTTTCACTGCACCGACAAGAACAAGCATATTAAATACCAATTCCCCGATATATGCCCACACTTGCGTAACTGCTGCTGCGTCAGGATTCACTACTGGCGGCGATGAAGCAAATACGGAGAAAATAATACAAGCAAGTACAATGACTGCCCCTTCAAGCAGAACTGCACAATAGCTCTTGATAAAACTCTTGCCGACATTCTGTGTAGGTTCTCCTGCAAATGTGGAAAGCGGTATCGGTGCAAGTGCTGTGTACATATACAACTTGAAAAATCGTCCATACACTGTCATTATCAGAATGAACGACAGCACCGTGATAAATAATCCTCCGATAAGCGTTACCGCCCACAAAGGGATACTCTCAAAAAAATCCGCAATCCTCTATGGTCGTTACCATCTCTGCGGGTAAGGTCGTCTGTTCCGGAGTTCCAAATCCGGCAGCATTCATAATGGTTGAAATCGTCCCTTGCACGATATTAAATAATGCAAGCATAAGCTCCATTCCGTATGTGATAACACCTTTCGCCAATGCAAAACGGACAAAGAGTTTTAAAGCGTGTTCCGGTTTCTTCACATCTGTAAAACTTCCGCAGGTCTTTACCATACCTATCACAAAAAACAATACAAGTAAGGCAAGCCCGATAGCCTGAACTGCACCGTTGATGTCAACAATAACCTTCCAGATATTCCCGCCCTTAAAGTTCTGCGGTGTAGTTGTGATGAGTGTCCATATTTCCGACAGTTTTTCATTCCAAGTTTCAAGGGCATTTTCAAGATTTTGAACTACCCAGTTATCACTCATTCAAAGCACCTCCTTACAATTAAGGGGTGTCCCTTAGCTTGGCACACCCCTCGATAACTGTGTAACTCTTATCTTAGCCTGTGATAAGAGTAAGGATTTCTTTCGCAAAAGTGATAATGACACCGCCCGCAAGAGTCAGGAAGCCATTGGCTCTCTGAGAAGGGTCGTGAGATTTGAGTGAAAGACCGACCTGCACGATACCAAAGCCAAGCAAAATCATACCGATGGCACGGATAAGTCCGAAGATAAAGTCGGACAGATTATTGACTACGGTAAGCGGGTCATTCGCTGCAAATGCAGTCGTTGTCATTCCAAGTGCCAACGCACCGACAATGACCATTGTGCAGTAAGCACGGAAGCCTTTCTTAACCTTTCCGATCATAGGCAGTTTCTTTGTTTCCTGAATGTCAGTTGCTTTTTTCTTAAAAATAGTCATAGTTGAATACCTCCAAAATTTAATTTGTTTGATTGTTTATGAACAGAGCTTCCATCTCCTCATCGGAAAGAAGTTCCCAGTTCGTTTCTTCCATTTCCTTTTCAGGAAGTGTTGCAGGGTCAATGTCCCAAATGGCAATCGAAGCAATATCTTTTGTGACTTCTCCGTGCTTATAAGGACTTGCCTTTCCGTCTGTGGTAAGTGCCACATTCGGGTGTTTCATAATGTCATATTTGAAATCCATAATGGGTCTTTCCCCACGGATAAATAAAATAGCGTACTGATTATCGAGCATACGCACCTCATCAGGGGTAAGTAACTCTCTGCCGCTAATCTGATAGTTGGTGGAATAGTTACCGCTTCTTCCGGTACTCTTTCCGAACGTGTTGGTATCAATGGTTTCCTTTCCTAACAGCTCCGACACGTATTTATGGGTTGACTGCTCATTTCCACCAAGGTAAAGAAATTCATCGCAGTTACCCACAATGCTCTCCCACTGTTTTTCAAACAAGGCTTTAAGCTGTGCCAAGTTCTGTAAGATGATGCTTACCGATACCCCACGGGAACGCATAACCGACAGTATCTTGTCGAAGTCGTCCGGCAGTGAAAATAGCGATAGGTAAGCCTCTGGCGTTTCCACCTCGGGCTTTTCCCCCGCTCCACACCGTGCGTGATAGTTTCCCATCACACGGCGTTCCACCGACTAAGATTACTTTTTAGTGCCTATATAGTCCTCGAATTGTATTTCCTCCAACTCTCTGTGTTTTCGGAGTTTATTGATTTTATCTTTCATTTCTTCGGTCAACTGTAAGTCTTTAAGCAACTTTCCAATTTTTACAGGATTCGTTGCTCCAACCAGTTCTGACACCTCTTTTGACAGGATAATCAAATTCCTGTAAGTGTCATTTCGCTCTCCCTTACATGGTTTGATATGCACACATACCATATCTGATATTGACAGGGCATTGTGCGTTACCGCACATTTGCCTTTTTGCGATATATCTCGAAAGAGCGTTGTCTGCCATCTCCAACGTAGGGTAGAGATGTGCATTTTTCCATCATGTATTTCATAACATCGTAGCTGATACAGTTTTCGATGTCTGAATACTTCCTCACATATTTATTGACTTCACGCCTTTTATATTTGGGGTATTCATAAGCCACATATCCAACAGGGATAATCATTCTTCCCTTTATCCATCGGAACTGCTTAGACTTTCCATACTTTTCCTGAATAAACTTGCTGGTTATCTCGCCTTGACGTTCTATGGGGTAACAGCGGTTATTATGATTCATGCCGTTACTTTTTCCCGTTACTTTAAAGGCGATTTCCGCAAAGTCTGCTGATACCATAGTTGCCATACAGTAATAGTTGTGCATTCCCATAACCATTGCATTATAAAGACTTATATTTCGGTCTATCTCGCTTTGTTTGCTCGGATTCTTTATGTCTTTCCAAACGTCACTTAGCTTTTTAATGACCTTTGCTTTACTCTTGTCTGCCATGTGGGAACGTATTACCCACTTACTGCCTTTTGGTACAACCTTAAATTTGATACCGAGGAAAGTAGTGTAATTCTTCCGCAAGTTTGTGATACCCGACTTTTCTCCACTGGTCTGTAAATGCAGATTTTCTGCCAACCAGAGTTTTGTGGCACACATTACCTTTTTCGCCGTTGCATAATCCCGACAGAATAGCTTAAAATCATCTGCATACCTTACGATATACATTTCTTTCAAATCGGTTTTTGCTCTCAGCTTATTCCATTTCTGCGTTCTGTCTACTGTGAGGACGTTTCCCTCTTTATCAGTCTTGTTAAACTCTAAACCTGTTTTACCCTCTTTGATTTTGAACATTTCCCACTGACTGGCAATCCACCAGTCCAGTTCATTCAATACAACATTTGCAAGAAGTGGGGATAGAATCCCCCCTGTGGTGTACCCGTTTCGGGAGTGATTATAATGTCATTGAACAGGATTTCCGCTTTCAGCATCTGCTTGATTATCATAATCAGCTTTCTGTCCTGTATGCCGATTCCCCACAACTGCCGAATCAACTTACTGTGGTCGATATTATCAAAGAAGCCAACAATGTCTACATCTACTACAAAGTGCAGATTCTGCAACTGTGCCATTTTATAGCATTGTGCGATTGCATTCTGCGTTGACCGATATGGTCTGAAACCATTGTTCCGCTCATGAAATTTCGCTTCACAAATCGGCTCCAGTATCTGTAAGATACACTGTTGTATCAGTCTGTCCCAAATACTCGGAATCCCTAATGGGCGGGTTTTTCCGTTGTCTTTCGGGATTTCAACTCGTCTAACCTTTTTTGGCTGATAATAGTTCAACTTATTTCTGACGGTTTTAATGACCGATTCGATGGGCAGTGACTGTATCGCTACAATCGTTTTCCCATCTGTGCCGGGAGTTTTGCTCCCACTGTTTACAGATATTTCGATATGCAAGTATGATATTCTGCTCTGACACAATCAACGGCATGAGCCTGTCAAATGTCTTTCCATTCTGGCTGTCCTCAAATAATCGGTAGCCTGTTTCTTTAGCGTCATACCTTTCTGCATTTCGCTCTGCTTTGTTTACAATTCGTTTTGCCATAGTAACCAGCTCCTTATCAGAGAATGATTTTTTCTTAGTCGCACCACGACAGCTATGAAAATCTCCATTTTGGTGATTACTATATAGGCATGAAAGAAAATCTTAGTATCGGCTTGAGGCTATCCCTCCACCGCTTATTGTTACGGCTTCACAGGTACTGTGCCTCTACTCTCACAGCCACTAATGCACTTATTATAGAAAGGCTCTTTCAATCCCTTTCCTTTTCGATACAACTACGGTACTTTTTCCGCTGATACAGTCAGCTCCCGTATTGGCTGCTTTCCACGTTCCGCATAACTTAGGATTGTTGCCACTTAGGTCGTTCCTTTAGCCCTGCAAGCATTATCTTCGAGCGAATCCCTCAAGATACCTGTGTCCTGTAAACACAGAGGGCATTTCATACTAACAACTTTTACTTTGCCCCGCTTGCGTACCCATTGGTACACTTGCATTTCTGCAAGCCATTCGTTTAGAGCCGTACATTCGGAATCTTTGTCAGACCGCCTTTTTGGTCATTCTAACCATATGGCAACCCCACCCGCACTGTCACACACAACCCGTACCTCTACGAATCTTTCCTCGCCATTAAGCGTTAGGTGTGCTTCGCACGACTTCCCCGAGCTTATAACCCCAACCGTCTGTATTCGGCTGACGCTATTCGGAGTATTAGTGAATCCCCTTCAGGGCGTTACCCCGTCATTTGAGATTTCAGTTATGCAGTTCTCTAAAACCACATTTATTTAATTGTTTGTGACTTTAGGCTACGCTTTTGTCGGTTATTCCCACCGTTTTAGGCGTAGAACGTGTCACACCATTGGCAAATTCGTCCATCATAAAATGAACAGGCATCGGCAGACAGCCACCGTGGATATGGTCGGCTGCATAAAACAACTGCTGAAAGAGCTGTGTGTAAAGAATGGATACCAAGAAGTTGAAACTGGAGTCGTTATCCGGTATCAGTGCAAACAGTGCCACCTTTTTCTCTCCGAGTGACTGTAAATCCAGTTCATCGGCAGAAGTAAGAGCAGCAAGACTCTCCAAGTTGAACTTTTCAAGCCTTGCTGCAAGGGTTATCTGTATGGATTTTAATGTTTTGGAAGAACCGGAATGATAAGAGTGGTAATACTTCAAAGCAATGTGGTCAGGATTATCTATCATCAAATCCGAAAACAGATTGTCAAGCGGAGAAGGACTTGGGTCGTCCTCGTCCTCAATCGCCCCGGCTCTTAACATTTCCATTACCATTGCAAAATTCTGTTCTTCCGGTGGTGCTTCATAGTGCAGATAAAATACCAGTGCAAGCAGAAGCATTGACGCTGCCGTATCCCAAAACGGGTCATTGCTCTGTGAACCTTTCGGAGTGGTACTCTTAAAAAGATTGGTTACGAGCTTCTGCACATCATTGTCGTTCTGCAAATATACAAACGGATTGTAACAATGGCTTTTCTCCATTGAAATCAAATCAAGGACACGCACTTCGTAACCTTTCTTCTCAAGAAGATGTCCCGTATCTCGCAGGATTTCTCCTTTCGGGTCTAAAATCACATAGCTGTTTCTGGCAGCGTTCATAATATTAGGCTTTGCATAAAATCTTGTCTTACCTGCACCGGAGCCGCCACATACAAGCGTATTCAGATTTCGTCTGTGCTTCTTGGCATTAAGTCCAATGCACACATTCTGAGTCATCAGCTTATTTTCTGACAGCGGCTTTTGTCGGTACTTTTTATCAATGGCTCTGACATTGCCCCATTTAGCAGAACCGTGTTCCTCTCGTCTGCGGTAATTCTTTCTTGTCGAGAAATAAATCCCGATACCCATTCCATAGCATAAAAGCAAAATGAGGACAGTTTTCAGGCTGTCCCCACATAATTTTATGGAAAATGGATTATCAAAGAGTGTCGGAAGATTGGCTGCTATCTCCGGCAATCCTCCGCTTATGGAAGGTGCAATCAGAAGTGCCAGCCATATGACCGGAACGATACCGACAATAGATAAAATAATGGCAGTCTGCCTGTCATTATCTCGCTTCATCTGAGCGTTTCCTTTCAATTACTTTGAACTTTTTCAATGGGGCATTTCCGACTTTTACAAGCAGGTCGTCTACTGCATCTGCGGACTTGCCTTCCTCCATCAACTTTGTTTTCTCATCGTTTAAGGAGCGAATGACAACACCGTGTTCATAATCGTCCAAAGCAATGTGGTAGAGTTTTTCTTTTTCCATATCTGCCCTCCATTATCTCTCATAGTCCTTTGAACGCTCCTGCTTCTTGCGGAACATTTCATCAGAGATATGACTGTGAATTTCTGCCATTGCATTTCGGGTCTTGGGAAAGCTCCGCACGGATTTCTTTCGGCTCTTTGGAAGCCAGTCCCTCCGGAATACGGTTAATCGCAAAATTCTGTGTATCTACGCCATACTTCTTGCAAAGCATATATCCGATACACACTGCCTGAAAGCCCATATCCCTGCGGCTGTAACTTTCGCTGTTGATAGAAAGCTGTGCGTGTCCAAGTTCCTGAGCGACACACTGAGCAACTGCTACGCTGTCGCCCACATTACGCTTCACATACAAGGTCTGCTTTTCATTATTATAGAAAGCTGCCATATTCGGATACGGAAGTTCATCGGTTGCCGCAACCTCCACCGGAGATACATCAAGCATTGTCGTGATAAGTGCTTTCGGGTCACGGTTTGCTGATACTGCCGGAGCTTTTCTTCCATTTGTCTGCGTAACATCAAATACCTTTTTGACATTGTAGGAAATACCCGGAGAACCATCTGCTCTTGTGTATTCCACTGGTTCAAGGATAGAAATACTCTTTGCCCCTTTGGTAATCTTCACATTGTCCTTACCCCAATCATCAAAATCTTTAAGCTGTGTCGCCTGCGGATACTGACTGTAAATAAGGAGAGCATTTGCTGCGGAATATCTGTCCATTCGACTCTGCGTATCAAGAAAGCTCTTGAATTTCTCAGGGTCACTCACAATCTCACGGGCAGCGTCATCAATCATCTGATAGACCTTTTCTTTTTCTGCTCGCTTCTTTTCCGCATACTCCTCTTTGGATAATCTCGGCTGATTACCGCCAGCCTTTGCGGGTTTGAAATCATTTGTCATAGCGAATTACCTCTCTTTTGTTTTGGGTTTCTTCTTCGGCTGACGGTGTACCGTCTGACCATTTTTCTGTTGCGGCTTCTTACCGTCTTTCTTAATCTCCGGCTCTTTACGCTCTGCTTCTTTTGCTGTTTTGCCTGTGCCTTATAACGGTCAAGTTTCTCTTTGACCGATGGCTTTTCCACTGGCTTTGCAACACCCTTATCAGATTGCGTTTCTACCGGCTCTAAGTTTTGCCTTGACAGAGGGCTTTTGTCTGTTTTGGCGACTGAGGGGTTTGCGTTTGCTCGCTCCTCTTTCTGCATTGGATTTCTGACCGCTTCTTCCATAATGATTTCACTCTTGGATTTAGTCGGCTTTTCTTTTTCAACCGCTTCACGGTCTGCGATAGCTTTCTCTGCTTCACTGACAATCGAAGCCTTATCCACCTTGCCAAGTTCAAATCTTTCAACGATACGCTGAATTTTAGAAGCGTCCTCTGCTCTTGCGATAATATCTACCGGAGCATTCTCTCCCTTTGTGTTCTTATCTCTGAGGACACAATAAAGAACGCCATAGCGTTTTGCCTGTTCGGTAAACTTCTTCAAATCCTTTTGCGGAATGGAAAAGACTTTCAACTCCTTGCCTGACTTAATCATATTGGTAAGCCTTGCTTTGCCCTTCGTCTTTTGTTCCTGCTTCAGAACCGATACCAAAAGCAATGCGATATTCTTCGCCGCCGAACCGCTTAATCTTGCAGCAACTTCAAATCCTTCAAGCGAAAGCCTAACGACCTGCTCTGCTGCGTCACCACCGTTGTTCATAGCGTGATTTCTCCTTTCTCTGCTGTTTTTGTTCCTCTGTTTCGATATGCTCAAGGTTTTCTTCCATAACCTTTGACCTCTCCGCAATATCCTCGCAGAGTTTTACTTCCCGTCGGAGTTTTTTCAATTCTCCATTGATAGAAGCGATTTCATCTTTTGCCGCCTGAAGCTGACCATCATCAATATTTGTTCTTATCTTTTTTCGGAGATGTGTTCTTCCGGCAATCAGATTTTTCATCTGCTCCTCTAAGGAAGTCTTATATTAAAAAAGCTAAGTTCGTCCGTGGAAATATTTTCTCGTCCGAGCAGCCTTACTTCATCAGTAATCTTATCGAGCTTCATCAAATCATCTTTCAAAAGATAATGAAGCCTTGCGTTATTCTGTTTCTTATACTTGGGCAGATAACCGAGTCTGTAACAGTAATACAAATACAGCCCGTAAAGTCCGCCTTTCTTTTTCAGCTTCTGCCCTCTGGTCTGCATACGGTACTGTCTTGGTTTATAAGTCGCCCTCTGGAACGGCTCAATCTCTGCCCATCTGTCACGATTTTCTTTGATACGCTCTACAATCCGGTCATTGGTATAATCTGCTCCGAGATTTTTCAGTCGTATCGGCTTATCGTATCCCTTTGGAATGACTGTCCAGTATTTTCGGCTTGGACTTAGGTTATAGGCATATCCCATTTCCTTGAGAGCAAACTGAAATTCTTTCAGGGTCTTGCTGTGGTCGATAGCATAATCAATAGCTTCTTTTGCAACTGAGTAGCGTGTCGGCATACCTGCCTTTTCTTTCATCGTCAGATAATCTGACTGCTTACTGCGGTTCGGATTCGGGTCATAATAAAGTCCATACTTCTCACAAATCCTGTCTGCAACTTTTCGGAATTTGAACCACGCTTTTTCCTCGCCCCACAAATGTTTGCCATCGACAAAAGAAATAGAGTTGATGACAAAATGGCAGTGCAGGTGCCTTGTATTCAGATGGGTTGTCACAACAACCTGAAATCTTTTACCCCACACTTCATTTGCAAATTCCATTCCGATTTTCTGTGCCATCTCAGCAGATATATCTGTTTCCTTGAAACTCAAATATCCGTGATAGGCTTGGATACCGTCTGTCTTTTGGTACTGTTCCTTAACCGTTATGAACTGGTCACGGGCAATCGCCACATTACAGTTGATACCCTCAACATAAAATTCTCGCTCTGTTTTTTCTTCGTCCTTTGCATAAGCAATAACATCAGCAAGAGCCTGATACTGTTCCGGTGAAAACTCCCTTTTGATATTTGCAGAAGTCTTTTCGGGATTGGTTGCATAGTCAATGACCTGACCGAGCCTTTCTGTTACCGACCACAACTTTGTTACTGCCATTTCATTTCGCTCTGATTCGGACGAAGATATGTCCTCTCAATCTCTGACTGGAACTTATTCCACTTCGCAGCTTCATTCTTCAGCATAGGTGCGTCAATGAAACCGAGCGTATTTGCTTTGGCAGCAAGCTGATTGATGTTATTACCAATAGAGGAAAGTTCCCTCATCACATCATAGAAGCGGTCATCGGGTTTCTCTTTCGGCTCGTAACCTCTGATAAGCAAACGGATAAGTCCTGCTTCGGAAAGACAAGCCTTCTTTGCCTTTGCTGCCAAATCCTGTGCTTCCTTGCGGTTAAAGCGTACAATCTTCTGAATGTTTCTCTTTCTCATAATCGGTATCTTCCTTTCTCTTTACTCTGCAATCTTTGTTAATCTGGAATAAGCACATCATCGTAACGCCAAGACAACTGCCGAGCAGTGTTCCGGCGGCGATAAGTAATAACTCTCTCAAATCAAGTTCTCCTTTCTCACGGGGTATTAGGGGCAACCCCTAACGAGCCTTTTACCGTTTGGAAACTGTGTTTATCCAAATGGTCTGCTCGCTAAGAATAAACATCTCCTCCGGGTTGCCCCGTTCTCAGTCTACTATCTCTCATAATCCTTTGATTTCGGCTTAAAAGGTTCAGCCACGATATTGCCGCCCACTTCCTTAGAAAAGCGTTCGGGATACTTGAACTGTTCCTTGTATTTCTTCATCATATCGTCCGGCAAGCTCTGAAAACTCTCACTCTCAGGCGGTGCATAACAGATAAAGAATTTGCCGCAGATAATATCTACCATCTCTTTCTTATCATTGTCCTGCACATAAACTGCACGGTTAAGCGGAAGTCCTCTCATCTTTCCTTCCTCATTACAGATGATTGCAACGTCATCGTCATAGGGCATATATTCCTCAATATCCCCGCCGACAACCTCCTGCATTGCTTCCAGACTGTCGTCGATTATAATTTCCTTCGGGTACTTTTCCGATTCTACCAAGAGAACTTTAATCTTAGAATCATTCATCGTTCTTCATTCCGTTCGTGTATTTTTTTTTATTGTAAATTCCCATCCGCATACAAAGAAAATCGTTGAAGTCCTTACCTGCTTTTGTTTGTGGCTCATCAACGATTTCATACTTATCCGGCAGAATAGTTTTTTAAGGTCTGTGCTGCCTTTCTGCCCGCTATATCATTGTCAAAATGGATACGGATTTTCCTGACAGATGGGTTACTGCCAAGATACTTTTCCAGTGCAATCGGCACTTTTTGTCCTCAATTTTCTTTGCCGGAGAATACACCCCGGACAGCGAAACAAAGCTCATTTCTTTCCAATCCTGCCCGTTCAGCTTCGCAAGTGTGGCATAGGATAACAAGTCAATGGCACACTCAAAGAGGTGTACTTCCTCCAAGTTTTCCTTACCAAGCCGAAAAGAATAATCTTTTTTACTGCCACTGCAATCGCCCATAATCCTACGCTTATTCGTGGAACGGTAGGCTGCATATTTCGGCTCTTTCTTCTCGTCATAGCCTACAAACACAACATTGTGATACGGCAGACTCTCAAAGATAAGGTCATTGGAAATACAGTAATTGATGATTTCAAAATCTATTCCTCTCCCGAAAAGATACTCTGTAATCACTCTGTTGGAAGCACATTTTTCAGGGAGAAGAAGTGGTTTATTTTCCTCTTTTGGCTGTGGCTTTTCATAGACCGGAGCCTGAATCGCTGTGTGTCCGATAATGGTTTCCACCGCTTCAAGGAAGCTGTAACCTTTAACCTTAATCAGATAATCCAAAGCACTCCTGCCACCGATACCTCTCGACCACCATATCCATTTCCCGTTTGAAATCTTCAAACTATCGTGGGTTCTGGTGCAATAGGTGTTACCTGAAAACTTAACCAGCTCATACGGTTCATAATTTTTCAGATAGGTTAATAAGTCCATCTGCTTTGCCTGAATGATTAACTCAGGTGCGATAAAAGGCATATCGACCACCGCCTTTCTGTTTATCTCTCATACGATTTCTCCTTTCTGCCGCCGACTGCTTCGCCCTCGTCAGGCTCTCCGCCGACAATCTCATTTTCCTTTTTATCCATATTGAGCAGGATATTCAGCTCATCAAGTCGAGCAGTTTTTGCCTTCAATTCTTCCTCTTTGGCAAACGGCTTTTCGATTTCCTGCTTCGCTGTTTCAAACTGCTTTTCCGTATTTTCAAGGCTGTTTTTCGTATCAGCAAGTGCTTCCTCAAAGCGTTCAATGCCGTTATCTATTCTCACGATATTACCGTGAGCATCATCGCCAAGCGGTACATCTCTGCTTGTTTCGCCTTTTAATTTCACAACATAATTACGCTGCACCGTATCAAAATACAGTTCCATTTGAAAGCCACGGTACTCGCCAAGTGGTATCGCATCGGGACTGTTCATTGACTTGCAGGCATTGATGATTGCCTGACCTGCTTCGACTTTTTTGGAATAAGAAACACCCGATACCATCATTCCAAGCGGCTGCTCGTCTATCGGTTTCGGGTGTAATTTTGCTGTTTCAACATCTTTTGTAAGTCCCTCTACACGGGATTTCAAGTAAGCAATCTGTTGTGGGTAGAACTTGATGACCTTATCCTCCAGTCCATATTTCTCTGATAAGAAATTGGATTTTAACATCTTTAGCTTCTGTACTTGAATGTCTAAGTCCATCTTTTCTTTGATATATGGATTACCTGTTGCAAGCATTTTTATCTCCGCATAGGACAGTGCGGTTTCATCAATATCCTCTGCCGACCTGACCGGAGATTTGCTCGTCATAATCTGACTTGCGAACTTCTGCTTACCTTCCACAAGCTGATAGAGGTATGCATCAAAGGTCTGCTCTGTTACATAACGGTAAATATCAACCTGCGGATTTTCATTGCCTTGACGGACAATTCTACCGGAACGCTGCTCCAAATCTGAAGGTCGCCACGGACAATCCACATCGTGAAGTGCGATAAGTTTATCCTGCACATTCGTTCCTGCTCCCATCTTCTGAGTAGAGCCAAGAAGCACCCTGACTTCTCCCTTGCGGGTCTTTTGGAACAGTTCTTTTTTCTTCATATCCGTGTCGGCTTCGTGTATGAACTTCACTTCACTTTCAGGAATACCTCTCTCAATCAGCTTCTTTCTGATGTCGTTATAGACGGAAAATGTGCCGTCATTCTTCGGCGTGGAAAGGTCACAAAACACAAGCTGTGCCGATTTCTTGTCGGCATTTTCTTTCATATTCGATAGATGTTATCGACGCAGGCATTGATTTTACTGCCCTCAAAATCAGGCAGCATATCGTTTAGCATACGCTGGTCAAGAGCCAGTTTTCTTCCATCATTCGTGATTTTCAGCATATTATCTACACTTGAATCCACACCGCCGCCACGCACCTGCTCAGCTCTCTCTGCAAGTGAAGCAACCATTTCTTTCTGCATTTCTGACGGCTTTACTGCAATGTTATGGTACTTTGCTTCCGGTACTGGCAGGTTCAACATATCTGCTGTCTTAATGTCCGCAATCTCCTTGAACATCGCCATTAGTTCAGGCAAGTTATAGAATTTTGCGAACCTTGTCTTTGCTCTGTAACCTGTTCCTTCCGGTGTGAGTTCCACTGCCGTAATGGTTTCTCCGAAAGTGGAAGCCCAAGCGTCAAAGTGCTGTAACCCGTTTTTCACAAGCGTGTTGTACTGCAAATATCGCTGTATCGTATAGAGTTCCACCATACTGTTTGAGATAGGTGTACCCGTTGCAAATACGGTTCCTCGTCCTCCGGTAATCTCGTCAAGGTAACGGCACTTCATAAAGAGGTCGGAAGATTTCTGTGCTTCCGTCTGTGCGATACCGCCCACATTACGCATTTTTGTATAAAGATAAAGGTTCTTGTAATAATGGCTTTCATCAACAAAAAGCCTGTCTACACCAAGTTCCTCAAAGGTTACAACATCATCTTTTTTCGTCTGGTCATTGAGTTTATCAAGTTTCTGCCTGATAGATTTCTTTGACTTTTCAAGCTGCTTTATGGAGAAGTTTTCCCCTCGGTTTCGCTTGAGTTCCGCAATTCCTCCGGTTATCTCCTCAAGCTGCTGTTCTAAGATTGCCCTCTGTCTTTCAATGGACATCGGGATTTTTTCAAACTGTGAATGTCCGATGATAACTGCGTCATAATCTCCAGTTGCAATCCTGCCGCAGAACTTTTTACGGTTCTTGGTTTCAAAATCTTTCTTTGTTGCGACAAGAATATTCGCCGCCGGATAGAGCTGCAAATACTCAGCCGCCCATTGTTCGGTCAAGTGATTTGGTACAACAAACAGTGACTTATTACAAAGCCCAAGCCTTTTCGACTCCTGTGCTGCCGCTACCATTTCAAAAGTTTTTCCTGCTCCGACTGCGTGTGCAAGAAGCGTATTTCCTCCGTAAAGGATATGAGCAACCGCATTTTTCTGATGTTCCCTGAGTTCAATTTCAGGATTCATACCATTGAAGATGATATGACTTCCATCATACTCACGAGGTCTGACGCTATTGAATTTCTCATTGTAGGATTTGCAAAGCCTTTCCCTTCGTTCAGGGTCAGACCATATCCAGTCCTGAAATTCCTGCTTAATCATTTCCTGCTTCGACTGAGCAATCGCTGTTTCCTTTTTATTCAGGACAGCCTTTTTCTTTCCCTCATCATCTTCGATATAATCAAAGATACGCACATCTTTTAAATTCAGCGTTTCCTCAATAATCTTATAGGCATTGATGCGGGAAGTTCCGTAAGTGTTATATGCCCTTACATTTCCTTTGTCATAGGATTTGCCCTCAATATTCCACTCACTCGTAAATGGAGAGAAGTGAACTTTGATATTCCACTGTGCATAGCGTGGTGTTTCAAGCAAATGAAAGATAAACTCCTGCACATCGTCCGGCGGCAGCCAAGTTGCACCAAGTCGCACGGAAATTTCACTTGCAGTCAGGTCTTTCGGTTGCACCTTTTGAAGTGCTTCTACATTGACCTTATAATCTTCCGGATAGAGTTCTGCCGAGTTCTTTGCAATCTTCAGCTTCTCCCTGACATTACCCGAAAGGTATTCATCAGCCATCAGATACTTCGGTTCGTAAGAATTTCCATACTCATAAAGCGGGTTTAGGAAGATAACACCCTTTAAGTCCTCAAAGATTTCATTCTCCGATTTACCGGAAAGCTCCATCATATAGTCCATATCAATCGTGGCT